>Ga0153956_1000036_pt1 | contig 195679 bp, 178 predicted proteins | sample TSFL040MetaG_FD_104704 | JGI IMG/M metagenome (GOLD analysis project Ga0153956, IMG submission 104704) | Attine ant fungus gardens microbial communities from Florida, USA - TSFL040 MetaG | ecosystem: Host-associated > Fungi > Mycelium > Unclassified | place: USA: Florida, Wekiwa Springs... | reverse complement strand
CTCGGGGTGCCCCGCTCTTCAGGTCGCAGATATGACGGTCGCGGTCAGGCATCGAGCATGATGCGGGCAACATCTTCGGCGGCATCAATCTGCGGCCAGTGACCGGCGTCCAGGGCGTGCAGCGAGGCATTGCGCAACTGGGACTGGAGGAAAACTGCGGTCGAGAGATGGAGATAAGGGTCATTGCGGCCCCAGATCAGATGCACTGGCGTCTCCGAGCGGCGCAGCGCCAGAATGCGGCCAGTGTTGGCGGCGATTTCATCCTTCAACTGGCTCGTCATGTGCGCAAAGGCGACGGCGGCGCTCGGCTGCTGGCGGAAGTTCTCGTCGATCAACGGCCCCAGCAGTTCTTCATAGCGGACCCGGCCATGCGCAGACGCGTCGCCAAGCAACAACCGGCGCTGGAACTCGAGCAGCCAGGCGAATTGCTCCGGGCTCGCAAGGAAATGATGCGCGAGCGACTGGAGGGGCTTGTGCGAGAAGATCTCGATCAGTTCCGGAACCAGCAGCCCGGGCGCCTCGCCGTAGAACACATTCATCAGCACCACCGAAGCGACGCGCTCGGGGTGAAGCAACGCCAGATTGAGCGCAGCCGGGCCGCCGGCATCGTGGCCGACCAGAACCACCTTCTCCAGCGCCAGCGCATCGAGCACAGCTTCGACATCACCGCGCTGCTGGGCAAAGCTGTAGAGCGCCCGCTCGGGCTTGTCGGAGGCCCCGAAGCCGAGGAAGTCGATGGTGATGGCGCGGCGCCCGCCGGCAACGAGATGCGGAATGAGGTCATCATAGATGTGCCCGTTGTCCGGGAATCCATGCAGCAGCACGAACGCTGGGCCTGTGCCGGGATAATCCCGAACATAGACGTCGCCGCCAGTGGTATGCACGCGGTGTTCATGGAAATGTGTCATGGCCGTTTCCTGTTGCGAGAGGGGCATAGCGCCGGGCGCCACCGGGTTCTTCGATGCACAGGAGATCGGCCTTTGCGGTCTATGCCGGTAGCCGGTGTTTCAGGGTTTCACCTATGTGCCTGGCGCATGGACGCGCCTGTTCCAGCCCTTGCCGAACATGCTTTCGCCGGCAGGTCGCGTGCGGTTAGGTTGACGGCATGAAAGACTTTCTCACTCTCCGTCTCTATTCGCGCGTGGCCCGCCTTGGCAGCATCTCCGCAGCGGCACGGGAATGCGGCCTGTCACAGTCGCAGGCCTCGCGCATCGTGGCCGACCTTGAGGACAGTCTTGGCGCCCGGCTGCTATCGCGCACCACCCGCGCGGTTGTGCCTACCGATGCGGGAACGGAATTTCTGGCTCGCGCCGAGGCGATCCTCGATGCGATCGAAGATGCGCGGAATGTGGTGCGCGACGGCAGCGAACTTCACGGCCTGGTGCGCATCAGCATGCCCAGCACGATGGGCTATCTTGAGGTGATCCCGCGTCTGACCGGTTTCACCGAGTTGCACCCTGCCTTGCGGATACAGGTGCTGCTGGAAGACCAGCGTCAGGATCTGGTGCGCGATGCGGTGGATATTGCGATCCGGCTTGGTACGCTGTCGGACGCGAGCGCCACGGCGCAGAAGATCACGACCATTCCGCGCGTCATTCTGGCCTCGCGCCGCTATCTTGATAAGGCCGGCCAGCCGACCACCCCCACGGATCTGGCGCATCATCGCATTATCGGCGGTCCTTCGGGAAGGGCGGCATGGGCCTTCGAACGCGATGGCGAGAAGGTGACGGTCGATCTTCAGCCCCACATCACCATCAACGATAATGAGGGCGCGGTTGTGGCCGCAATCGCCGGGATGGGGATTTGTTCGACCCCATGCGGGAGGCCGCGCCCAGAGATGCAGGATGGTTCGCTGGTGCCGTTGTTGACCGATTGGACGCGGCCATCGGTCGAGGTGCATGCCTATTTCCCGTTGGGGCGGCAAACGCGCATCGCGGCGCGCAGTCTGGTAGCCTATCTCAAGGAAGGATTTAGCAAGCCGGCCTGATCCATGCGCGTGGCACATAGGTGAAACCCTGAAACACCGGCTACTGCCATAGGCCATAAAGGCCGATCTCCTGCACATCGAAGGATGCGGCGGTACCCGCCCCGCAGTCCTCTCATCGCAGGAGGCGGCCATGACCCAGCAGACCATCCTTATCACCGGCGGCACCGGCGCCACCGGGGGCTACGCCATCGAAGCCCTGCGACAGATGCCTGTCAACATTCGCGCCATGCTGCGCAAGGATGACGAGCGCGCCGCAGCTTTGCGCGCTCAGGGCGTCGAAGCCGTTTTCGGTGACTTGCTCGACCTCGACGATGTTCGCGCCGCTATGGAAGGGGTGAGCAGCGCCTACTTCCTCTATCCCCTGCTCCCCGGGCTCATCACGGCCACCGCCTATTTCGCGCGGGCAGCGCAAGAGGCCGGGGTCAAAGCCATAGTCAACATGTCGCAGATCTCGGCGCGGCGCGACTCCGCCAGCCATCAAGCGCGTGACCACTGGATGTCGGAGCGCGTGTTCGACTGGTCGGGTGTGCCCGTCACCCATCTGCGCCCCACCTTCTTTGCCGAGTGGCTGACGCGGGGGGCTCAGATGCAGACCATCGCCCATGACAATATGTTCCGCCTTCCCTTCGGCACCGGGCGCCATGCGCCCATCGCCGCGCAGGATCAGGGGCGGGTGATCGCCGCCATCCTGGCCGACCCCGGCTCCCATGCGGGCAAGACCTATCCGCTCTGCGGCCCGGTCGAGATGGATTATCACGGCGTCGCGGCGGCGCTGAGCGAGGAACTGGGCCGCACCATCGTCTATGAGCCGATGGAGGTGGAGGCCTACCGCGCCCAGCTTCAGGCGCGCGGCATGCCCGAACAGACTATTCAGCATCTGTGTGCCGTCGCCCTCGATTACCGCGACGGCGTGTTCGAGGGCACCGACCGGATCATCGAGGCGGTCACCGGTATTCCGCCCATGACCGTGCAGGCCTTTGCCGAGGCCCATCGCGCGGCGCTGGGCGGATAATTCCGGAATACCGCGCCAATCCCCGCGCGCAGGAGCAAGAACCATGGATTTCCTCGACACTCTGGCAGAGCGCAACGCTGCTTTCGCCCGGAACGACTTCGCGGCCGACCTCACGATGATGCCCTCGACCGGAACGATCGTGGTCGGCTGTGTCGATCCCCGCGTCGATCCCGCCCTCGTGCTGGGGCTGGCGCAGGGCAAGGCCGCCGTCATCCGCAATGTCGGCGGGCGCGTGGACAAGCATCTGATCGACACGCTCGACGTACTGCGCGTCGTGGCGCAGGCGGCGGGCCGGCCGGGAGGCGTGCGCAACCTCGTGCTGCTCCACCATAGCGATTGCGGGATCATCGGTTGCTACCATCGGGCGCCCGACTTGCTGGCCCATCATCTGGGGGTGGAGCGCGATGCGCTCGACGCCATGGATGTCACCGATCCCCGCAAGGCTGTAGTCCATGACATCGCCGCGCTCAGGGCCAATGAGCAACTGGCCGACGGCGTGGTGGTCATGGGCCTGGTCTATGATGTCGCGACGGGCCTGATCGAAACGGTCGTGGCGCCCGGCCCCCTGCGCCCGAAGGGCTAACCCGCTCGGGCGTGACCCTGGAGGGTCTGGAAATCCTATCCAGCAAGCGGCGAAGGAGACAGGAAAATGGACGACCCAATCGCTCTGGCCTCCGCCGTCGTTGGCCGTGCCATGGCTGGCGAGCGGCCGCGCGCCATCGTGCGCAGCTTTTTCGACGAGCCGACCTTCACGGCAACCTATGTCGTCCATGATCCGGTCACCCTCCGCGCGGCGATTGTCGACTCCGTGCTTGATTTCGACGCTGCCTCCGGGCGCACGGGGACCAGCGCCGCCGATGCCGTTGTGGCCTATGTGGCCAGCGAGGGGCTGGTTGTCGATTGGCTGTTCGAAACCCACGCGCATGCCGACCATCTGTCCGCAGCACCCTATCTGCAACAGCGGCTGGGCGGCAAACTGGCGATCGAATCGGCCATCGTTGAGGTTCAGACCATTTTCGGCAAGCTCTTCAACGCGGGGACACCGTTCGAGCGCGACGGTTCGCAGTTCGACCTTTTGCTAAATGATGGCGACAGCGTCGCCATCGGCCAGTTGGAAGTGGCCGTGCTGCATGTGCCGGGCCACACGCCCGCCGACATGGCCTTTGTGGTGGGAGACGCGGTGTTCTGCGGAGACACGCTGTTCATGCCGGATTATGGCACCGCGAGGGCCGATTTCCCCGGCGGCGATGCGCGCAGCCTATATCGTTCGATCCGGCGGCTGCTTCTGCTGCCGGCGCAGGCGCGGCTGTTTCTCTGCCATGATTACAAAGCGCCCGGCCGCGATACCTTCGTGTGGGAAACCACGATCGGCGATGAGAACAGCGCCAATGTGCATGTCCATCGCAGCGTGAGCGAAGAAGATTTCGTGGCAATGCGCACCGCGCGCGACGCGACCTTGTCCATGCCCAAGCTGATCCTGCCAGCGGTGCAGGTCAACATGCGGGCGGGGCACCTGCCGCCCGCGGAGGACAACGGGGTACACTATCTCAAGATACCGCTGAACGCGCTGTGACGAGCGGCTTGCGATCGCTCGCGCGGCACGACGACACACGGCGATACGCTGCTCTGTTACGAACCGATTCGCCTCGCGCGGTCATCAGGAGATCATTGTCATGAAACCCGCCGAACTGGCCGAGGGCCTTTATGCCAGCCCGCAACTGTCACTGAATGATATCGAGGAAGCCCGTCGTCTCGGATACCGCTCTATCATCGTGAACCGCCCTGATGATGAGGAGGCCGGACAGCCGACAATTGCTTCGATGGCGCAGGCTGCGACAAGTGCGGGCCTCGGCTTTGCGGCGATCCCGATTGCACCGGGCCAGGCGACGGAACACGACATCGGCCTGTTCGAGCAGGCTCTCGATGCGTTGCCCAAACCGATCCTTGCTTATTGCCGCACCGGTACCCGCGCCGCGACACTCTGGGCCTTGTCGCAATCCAGGGTTTCCGATCCCGACGACGTAATCGCAACTGCCGCTGCCGCCGGCTACGATCTCTCGCGGCTCAGGCCGGAAATGGTTCGGCGCCACCGTTCGCCGAGCGCAACACGGGGAAGACACTGAAGGGTCGACGGTTCAGATCACCGGTTGATGGTGCCGCCGAAGTGGCGGGGCCGACCAATAGATCCCCGTCAGGATGGGAAGTCCCATGAGCAACGAAGACGCAAACGCCTACACACGAAGCTGGTCCTTATGCGAGGTCTCGTTTCTCACGCGGTGCGGCGCGGCGCGTTGTCGCGTTCAACCCTTATGACTATCTGCCCGCGCCGTAGCCATCCGAAACCGGAATGGAGGCGCGCTTATGACCGCAGCGATGCTCGCCCCGGCCTCCCCCGCTCAATACACATCGCGCACATATCGTTTCTCCTGCGCCATCTGCTCGACATAGTCGGCCGCCGCCGCGGCCTTCAGGCCGCTATGGCGGGCGACGATCTCGCGCAGCGTCCTGTCGACATCCTTGCCCATATGCCTCGCATCGCCGCAGACATAGAAATGCGCGCCCTCGGCAAGCCATCGCCATAGCTCGGCACCCTGTTCGAGCATCCGGTGCTGGACATAGACCTTCTCGTCCCGATCGCGCGAAAAGGCGAGGCTCAGCCGGTCCAGATGGCCATCGCGTCGCCAGGCGTCGATCTCGTCGCGATAGTAGAAGTCCGATGCCTCATGCTGTTCGCCGAAGAACAGCCAGTTCGCGCCTGTGGCACCGGTCGCCCGGCGTTCGTGGAGGAAGCCGCGAAAGGGCGCGATGCCGGTGCCGGGGCCGACCATGATGATCGGCCGCGAGAGATCGGCCGGCGGATGAAAATGGCTCGACGGCTGGTGGAACAGGCTGATCTTCCGATCGGCCGCCCGATCGGCCAGGAAGGTCGAGCATACGCCCTTGCGCCGCTGCCCGAGGCAATCGTAGCGCACCGTCGAGACGGTGAGTTGTACCTCGTCGGGCTGAGCCTTGGGGCTGGACGCGATCGAGTAGAAGCGCGGCTGCAACGGGCGCAGCACCGATGCCAGATCGTCGAGCCCCAGCTTCACGCCGCTTTCGCGCAGCACGTCGGCGATCTGCCGTCCCCATAGCCAGCGATCGAAATCGGCCTTTCGCGCAGGGTCCAGCAAGGGCGCGAACGCGACGTCGGGTGATCGCTCGGCGATGAGTTCGAGGAAGTTGATCGTAAGCCTGGTGATGTCCCAATGCTGGGTCAGGGCTTCCGCGAGCGGCATGTCCCCGACATTCTTGACGGGAACCGGTGCTTCGCCGGACAACAGGAGCAGCCCCAATATCTCGTCGACCAGCGCGGGGCAGTTGACCGGGAATACGCCCAGTGAATCGCCTGCCGCATAAGTGAAGCCCGTGCCGGCGATCCCGAAGCCGAACTGGCGGACTTCCTTTTGCGCGCCTTCGCCACTGAGCAGCAGGTTGCGGACAAGCGGCACGCCGAGCGGATTCTTGCGCGTGAAGCTCGCGGATGCCGGGCCGGGCGCCGTTGCGGCCGGGTGGGCGCCGCCCTTCGGCGATGCCAACGAGCCGGCTGCCGGAACGGCATCTGCGAGGGCGCGGGGCGCGGCGGAAGCCGATACGGCCGGGGCCAAGGCCCTGAGGACGCCGGTGAGCCAGGCGAGGCCGGATTCCTCGTAGTCGGGCTCGCAATCGACCCGAGGCACGGCGCGGACAGCTCCCAGCGCTTCGAGCCGTTCGTCGACCTTGCGCCCGAACCCGCAAAACTGGTCGTAGCTCGAATCCCCCAGCGCGAGAACCGCGTAACGCAGACCTTCGAGCGCGGGCGCCGGATCGGCGGTCAGCGCGGCCCAGAAACCGCTGCCATTGTCCGGGGCATCACCGTCGCCGAAGGTGCTGACGATCAGCAACGCGGTGCTTGCCTGTTCGAGGTCCGTCAGCTTCGCTTCGTCCATCGGCAGCAACCGCGCCTTGTGCGTCGCGGCCACCAGTCGCTCCTGACAGCTTTGCGCGAAGGTCTCCGCATTGCCTGTCTGTGAGGCCCACAGGATCAGGATCTCGTCGCTATCCTCGATATCGGCCGCGATGGTCGAGCCGGCCGGAAGGGCCGGCTGAACCGCGCTCCCGGCCGGGAGCGAGGTCCGGGCGAACAGGCCCGCCAGCAACCCGTTGACATAATGCTGGCGCGACGGATCGAACGGCGCGCCTTGCGGGAGCATCGGGACGCCGCCGGCCCGGCGACCTTCCGGCGAGCGCAGCGCGGTGGTGAATCCGTCGAGATAGGCGCGTTCGTGCCCGGCGAGCGCCGGCACGCCGCCATCCTCAAGCCCCATCACCCGCGCGAAGGCGTCGACGGCGGCCAGTTGCAGCGGAGCGAGGCCGCCATCGTCGGACAGGGGAACCGGCGCCGGTGTTTCGGCGCCCGGCGTCTCGGGTGGGGGAGGCATGTCCTGCGCCGGGCCGGAAACCCGGACGAGCGCGACCGCGCTGAACTTGAATTCCGGCTGCATCGAGATCGGATCGACGGCATCGCTGGTCACGGCATTGATCGCGAGATTCTCGCCGAACACGTCGCTCCAGTGGAAGGGGGCGAAGCAGTTGCCGGGGCGGACCCGGTCGGTGACCACTGCGGGCAGCACGGCGCGGCCCCGGCGCGAGCGGATCTCCACCTGATCCTTGTCGCCGATGCCCAGCGCCTCCGCGTCTTCGGGATGGATTTCCACGAAGGGGCCGGGATTGAGCTTGTTGAGCGTCGGCACCTTCCCGGTCTTGGTGAGGGTGTGCCATTGATGCTGGAGGCGGCCGGTGTTGAGCACCAGCGGGAAATCCGCGTCGGGCATCTCCGCCGCGTCCATGTGCGGCCGGGCGAGGAAGAAGGCCCGCCCACGTTCGGTAGGAAAGGCGATGCGCGGCCGCTCGCCATCCTCGCCGATCCGTTCGGCCTGGCTGATGCCGTCGTTCAGATAGCGGATCGGATTGCGGTCGCCCGCCGCATCGGGCGGGCAGGGCCATTGCAGCGGCGTCTCGCGCAGCCGTTCGTGGCTGGCGCCGCGGATGTCGTAGCCGGTCCTGGGGTTCCAGAACCGGCGGATCTCCTCGAACACGTCCGCGGCGGATGCGTAGGAGAAGGCATCGGCATACCCCATCCGGCAGGCCACCCGGGCGATGATCTGCCAGTCCGCCATCGCCTCGCCGGGCGGATCGACCGCTTTCTGCATGAGGGTCAGGTTGCGTTCCGAATTGACCATCACCCCTTCGGCCTCGGCCCAGAGCGCGCCGGGCAGGATGATGTCGGCGTAGCGGTTCGTCTCGGTGTCGACGAACACGTCCTGGGTGATGACCAGCTCGGCGGCCTCCAGCCCTTCGATCACCTTCTTGCGGTTGGACATGCTGGCGACCGGATTGGTGCAGATGATCCAGCAGGCCTTGATGCTGCCGGCCGCCATATCTTCGAACAGGCTGACGGTGCCGGCGCCCGCCTCGACCCGCAGCGTGCCGCGCGGCACCGCCCACAGATCCTCGACAAGGGCACGGTCGGCATCGCTCGTCGTCGCGCGCTGTCCGGGCAGGCCGGGGCCCATATAGCCCATCTCGCGGCCGCCCATCGCATTGGGCTGCCCGGTCAGCGAGAAGGGGCCGCTGCCCGGCCGGCAGATCGCCCCCGTCGCCAGATGCAGATTGCAGATCGCATTGGTGTTCCAGGTGCCATGGGTGCTCTGGTTGAGGCCCATCGTCCAGCAGCTCGTCCATTCGGGCGCCGCGCCGATCCACTCGGCCGCCCTGCGGAGGTCCGCCTCGGGAATCCCGGTGATCCCGGCAACCTTCTCCGGCGGATAGTCGGCGAGGAATTCGGGCATCGCCTCCCAGCCTTCGGTATGGGCCGCGATGAACGCATCGTCGGTCTTGCCGTCGGCCACGAGCAGATGAAGCAGGCCGTTCAGCAGCGCGAGGTCGGTGCCGGGGCGCACCTGCAGGAACAGGTCGGCCTTGTCGGCGGTCGCGTTGCGGCGCGGATCGACCACGATCAGCTTCGCGCCCGCCTTCACCCGGTCCATCATCCGCAGGAACAGGATCGGATGGCAGTCGGCCATGTTGGCGCCGATCACGAAGAACAGGTCGGCCTTGTCGAAATCCTGATAGGAGCCCGGCGGTCCGTCGGCGCCGATCGACAGCTTGTAGCCGCTCGCCGCGCTCGCCATGCACAGGCGCGAGTTGGATTCGATATTGTTCGTGCCGATGAACCCCTTGCAGAGCTTGTTGGCGAGATATTGCGCCTCCAGCGACATCTGGCCGGAAACGTAGAAGGAAACCGCGTCGGGGCCGTGCGCGTCGATGATCGCGCGCAGGCCGCTCGCCGTGCGATCGATCGCGGCTTCGATCGGGATCGGCCCCTGATCGCGGCTGCCTTCGATCCGGGCATAGGCCTTGTCGGCGCGGCCGCTGGTGGCGACCGGCTGCCCGCAGGTGCTGCCCTTGGTGCAGAGCCGGCCGAAATTGGTCGGGTGGCTCTTGTCGCCCGACACCTTGACGATCCTGTTGTCCACGACGTCGAGCAGGATGCCGCAGCCGACGCCGCAATAGGGGCACACGCTCTTGACGGTCTTCTTCGTCATCGACGGTCTTCTCAGCCCAATAAAAAAGCCGCCACCGACCGGACCCCGAAGGGCCGGCCGATGGCGGCGTTGCCTATGCTTTATGCCCTTGCGGGCAGCCGGGACATCAGCCCTTCGTTGGGCGGGTGTCCCGAGATTTCACCAGCTATGCTGCCGCATATCGCAAGGGCGGGCAAGATGGTTTTTGCAGTGCAGCAGAGCCCGGATTTTCACCGGAAGCGCTTGCGCAGCGTGATGCGGAAGGTCCGCCCGGTCGGGTTCAGATAGGATTCGCCATAGGCGAGCGGAACGGTGCCCCGCGCATCATGCACTGTCGTATGGGCGCCGAGCACATTGTCGGCCGAGAGGTTGAGGCTGCCGCGCAGGAAGGGCAGCAGGTGGGTGAGCCAGGGCTGATAGGCGAGGTTGAACTGAAGCCGCAGGTTGACGGTGACGCCCTGCGAGAAGCTGAGCTGTTCGTCCTGAAGCGCCCCCACGCGCGTGGTCGTGCGGGTCTGCCACTGGGCGTTGACGTCGGCGCTCCAGGTGCGTGTCGAGAGGGTGGTCTGAAGCTCGATCTGGTGCGCGGGCGTGCCGCCCATGTCGCTCAGGAAATCGCCGTCGAGCAGGTCCAGGCGGGGTTGCCCGTCGCGGAGCGTCACATCGTCCTGGAGGCGCCATGTGTCGTAGAGCGCGATCTGGAACTGGTTGCGGATCATCGGCGGCGTGGCGCCGGGCGCCGGGTTGGCCGAGGCGGGGTGCGGGGTGCCGAAGGCGGTGGAATAGTTGAGCCCCCAGCGCACCTGCTGCCGGTCGCGCCGCGCGAGGTTGACCGGGCTCACGTCGAGCGCGGTCAGATAGCCGTCCGCGTTGCGGGTGAAGCGATCCGGGAAAGCCGCCTCCGCCGCCGAGGTCGCCGCGGTGATGCTGGTGATCGGATTGCGGGTGCGATCAATCGTATATTCGGCGGACAGCGTCAGGTCGATCGAGTGGATCGGGGTCGCCTGGATGCGGACGTTCGCGACGCGGGAGGTCGCGGGCCGGAGCGCGGCGTTACCGCCCTCGATCCGCTGCACGATCGACGTCTCCCCGGTCACGAAGTCGAACGCGCGAAGATCGGGGGTGTCGAGCGCGGCCTCGCCGAGCTGGAGCAGGGTCGGCGCCTGTTCCTCGTGGCGGAAGGAGGCGATGATCTCGACCGGCGCGACCGGTGACCAGTCGAGCGTCGATCCGAAGGTGGAGAGCGTGCCGAAGTCGGAAAGCTGGCGCGCCTCGCCATTGACGCCCACCGACAGCTTGCCCAGCGCGGAATGGCGCGACGTGATGGGGAAATCCAGGTTCGCCTGCACATTGCCTTCGTCGCGGGAGCGTGTCGCGTCCTGCGGCGCGACCGGGGAGTCGCTGCGGATGCCCGAGAAGGCGAAGCCCGTCCGCAGGGCGGCGGTGACGGGGCCGGCCGGCAGCGCGAAGAGATGCCCGTTCAGATAGAAGTCGCCGCTCGCCTCGCGCGTGTCGGTGGCGACGCAGTCGGCCAGCGTCCCGGCGGCGCAGCGATCGCCGAGCAGAGCTGGAGAGGGCAGGAGGATCGCCGCGAACCGTCCGTCGTCGTCGGCGTCATCGGTGCGGGTCAGGCGCGTCGTGTCGTCCAGCTTGCCGACGAACGACCAGCGCCAGGTGTCGAGCTTGCCGTTGAGCGTCAGGTTCGTCTGCGCGTCGACGGTCTGGTCGGAGCGATAGCGCGGCCCGCTCACGAGGCCCGGCGAACCCTGCTGATCGAGAAGGCCGCCATCCTCGTCGGAAAGACCCAGCCGGCTCTGCAACGCGCCGAGATCGAGGCGGCCGGTCAGCTCGGCGGTGAGCGGGCCGAGATTGCGCGTGAGGTCGCCGCTGATCGTCAGGTCATCGCTCTGCGTGGCGAGCGTGTGGGCGGGGGCGGGTGCCGTGCTGCTGGCGCCCGCGAGCGTGGTGTCCGCGAAGATCGGATCCTGGTGGCGATAATCGAGGTTGATGTCCCAATGGCCGTTCTCGTCGATGCGGAGAAGATCGGCCTTGGCGCGATAGATGCCGCGCCAGTCGTCCGGCGCCATCGTGTAGCGGCCGAGCAGTGTGAGCGCATGATAATCCCGACGCAGCACGACATTCACCACCCGCTGGTCGGGCGTATAGCCATATTCGAGCGCGACCTTCTCCGGGAAGATCTCGATCCGCCGGACGGCCTCGGGCGGGAGGTCGCGGATCGAGGAGAAGCCGGCGATCCGCTGGCCGTTCACCAGCACGATCGGCGCGGGAGCGTTCTTTCCGGCGTCGCTGTCGCCATTCTTGATCTCGGGGGCGAGATCCTCGAACACCTCGTTGAGATCGGCCGCGCCGAGCGCGCCGATGGCCTGCGCATTGAGCGTCGCTTCGGCCGGAACCGCCGTCGCGACCGCGCCATATTGCCGGTGCGCCTCCACGAGGATCCGGTCGTTGGCCGCGTCGATCGCTTCGGCCGCGTCGGCCTTGGCGGTGACGGACTTTGGCGTGCCGGCGGCTACGGCATCCTCGGCCTGGGCCGCCCCGGCGGTCAGGCCGCACGCCAGGAGGAGGGCCGCGCCCCGGCCGCCCGATATCATCCGGGCGGTCGCTTCGCCGCCGCGGTGACGCACATTGTCCATACCCAAAACTCTGCCTCGCGCCGTCTTCGTTCTTCGCGCGCCGCGGGGGCGGTCACGGAGCACAAGACGGAGCGCATGGGCGGCGGCCGATGGCCGAAGCCTGTACCCGTCCATAAGTTTTGGTCATGTTGGGGCGGGCGGGGCCGGCGCCCCGCTATCGTCTTATGCTTCCGCCCGCCTGAGGGCGGTGGCGGCTTCTTCGAACGACGCCCAGGCCCGGCCGGCAAGGCTGGCGCCCACGCTGCATCGGCGGACGCCCAGATCGGCAAGCGCGCGGATGCTCTCATCATAGTCGTGGACGACGACATTCACGGGCTTGGGCGCGACGGCCGCCACCAGTTCGGCCACCGCCCCCGGATCGAGAAGGAAGGGGACGAACAGGCAGTCGGCGCCGGCATCCGCATAGGCGATCGCTCGGGCGATGCTCTCCCGCACCGGCATGTCCTTCACCCGGAAATTCTCGTTGCGGCCGATCAGTATCACGGCCGGATCGACCGCATCGATCGCTGCACGCGCGGCCGCGATCCGGTCGACGGCGAGGCTGGTCTCGTACATGGCAGAGCCCGACCAGTCCTCGATCGAAAGGCCCGCCACGCCCGTCTCCACCGCCATCGCGACATTCGCGGCGACATCCGATGGAGCATCCGCAAAGCCGTTCTCGAAATCGGCGTTGACCGGCAGGGGGGTGGCGTCGACCAGCGCCCTGAGATGCGCCAGCACCTCGTCGCGGCTCATCTGGCCATCCTCCTTGCCGGCGGCCCACGCCGCCCCCGCGCTGGTCGAGGCGATGGCCCTGAAGCCGAGGCCGGTGAGCCGGACGGCGCTGCCGGCATCCCAGGCATTGGGGATGATGAAGAAGCCGCTTTCGTGCAGCCTGCGGAACGTGGCGCGCTTCTCTGACGTGGTCGGCATGGCTATCTCCCGTTTCCCGTTATCGTCGTCGCTCAGCCGGTGGATACCAGCCTGAAGAATTGCCGGTCCTCCCGCCGGATGATCTGCTCGCGCCGGCTCAATACAAGGTTTTCGCGGCCAAGCGGGTCGGCCTTGAGCCGGGCGCGATAGGCTTCGTAGGCGGCCAGGTTCTCGATCGTATAGATTCCGTAGGCGGTCGTCGCGGTGCCCTCATGGGGCGCGAAATAGCCGATCAGGTCCGCCCCGCACCGGGGGATCACGCGCCCCCAGTTGCGGGCATATTCCTCGAAGGCGTCCTGCCTGTAGGGATCGATCTCGTAGCGGATGATGCAGGTAATCATGATGGCTCCTTTCCGGGGAGCCGGGGATATCGCGTTCGTCCCGCCGGATGTTTCGGCCGCCGCCGAAGCATCCGCCGCCCGATCGCGCTATGCTGGCGCCATGAGCAGCATCATTCCCCTTGCCGAGATCGGGGCTCTGGTGGGCGAGCCGGCCCGAACCGCGATGCTGGTCACGCTCATGGACGGGCGGGCGCTGACCGCGGGGGAACTGGCCCGTGCCTCCGGCGTCACGCCGGCGACCGCCAGCGGCCATCTCGCGCGGCTTGTGGAGGGCGGCCTCCTCGCCATGATCCCGCAAGGACGTCATCGCTATTTCCGGCTGGCGACGCCCGCCGTCGCCCGCATGATCGAGACCATGATGGGCGTGGCGGGCGTCGCCGATGCCGCGCGTCGCGCGCGGCCCGTCCGCTCGGGGCCTGCCGATCGCGCGATGCGGCGCGCGCGCCGATGCTACGATCATCTCGCGGGCGATGTCGCGGTTCGGATCGCCGATTTCCTGGTGGAGTCGGGCCATCTCGAATGGACGCCGGAGGCCGCGATGCTGACGGCTTCGGGCGTCGGGTTCGCCCGGCGTCTGGGGCTCGATCTCGACGATCGATCGTCCCCGGACATGCCTGTCAGGCGACAAAGGGCGTTCTGCCGGCCATGCATGGACTGGAGCGAGCGCCGGCCCCATGTGGCGGGCGCGCTCGGGCGGGGGCTGCTCCAGCTCTTTCTGGACGAGCGGTGGCTGCGCGAGATGCCCGACAGCCGCGTCATCACGATCACGGCGCCGGGCGCGGAGGCGCTCGAACGGCATTTCGGGATTCGGTAACGGGATGATCGGGGCAGGGCCGCCGCCCGAGGCCTTCCGGCCGGCGGCGACCCTGCTCCATGACGGTCAGAAATGCTTGCTGAACGTCATGCCGACGGTGCGCGGCTGGTTGACCTCGAAGGCAAGACGGGCGCGGCCGCCGCGTTCGCGATCGAACGAGAGCAGCGCCTGCTTGTTCAGCAGATTGTTGATGTAGATGGATATCTCCATCTGCGCGGGAAAGCGCAGCCCGGTGCTGAGATTGACGATCTCATATTTCGGCAGCCTCAGATTGAGCACGGTCGCATCGAGGCCGCTCGCGCCGCCGAACGGCAGGTTCGACACGAAGCTCTGCGGATTGCCCTCCTGATCGGCGGGCTGCGTGTAGCGGCTGCCGATATATTGGTAGGAAGCGGTGAGGAAGGCATCGATCCCCTTCTCCCGATTGACCGGCTGCGTGTAGGTGCCGCCGGCCGACAACTGGAAATTGGGCACCGTCGGCAGGCGATTGCCGTCGCGGATGCCGGCCACCGGCGTTCCGCTCGGCCCCTCGATCGTGGAATCGAAGACCGAGTGGGTGTAGGTGCCCGACAGGTTCAGATCGAGCCCGTGGACCGGCGTGTAGGCGAACTCCCACTCGGCGCCCTCGGCATGGGCCTTGGGCACGTTGAAGATCACGCGCGACGAGCAGGAGCCGGCGTCCGCCGTCACCTGCAAATTCTGGATGCGGTTGTAGAAGAAGGCCGCGTTGACGCGCAGCGGGCCGAAATGCGCCTTCACGCCGCCCTCATAATCCCAGAGCGTCTCGTCCTTGTAGTTGGGGTGGCCGCCGAAGGTCTGCGCGTCCGGTCCGTTGGGCGCGCCGCCGTCGCACAGCGGCAGGTTGAGCGGATCGTTGACGCCGCCGAGGCGGAAGCCCTTGGACGCCTGCGCGTTGATCTTGACGTTCGGCGTCGCATCCCAGCTCACCAGAAAGCGCGGGGTGAACCCGTTGGACTTGGTCTGGTCCGTACGGTTGTCGCCGTTGGCGTAGAGACCGCCCGACACGAAGCGGCGCTTTTCCTTATAGTCGTAATAGCGCCCGCCGGCGGTGACGTGCAGCACCGGCAAAACGTCGTAGGTCGCCTCCGCGAAGGCGGCGAGTTCCCGCAATTTGTACGGAATGTCGGAGGCGTAGGGCGTGTCCGCCGGGAAGCCGTTGGCGACCGCGGCCGACGTTCCGGCACCGAGCGCGGCATCGACATAGGCGTCGTAGCCGGGCTCGATCGAGCGCTGCGAATAGTCCCTCGTGTTGTGGAGATAGAAGCCGCCGACGACCCATTGGAACGGCCCGTCATTGTCGGAGGCCAGACGGACTTCCTGCGTGAACTGGTTGAGCCGGGTCCGGTCGATCAGGCTCGAAGGCAGCAGCACGGCGGCGTCGGGAAGGCCCAGATCGACCGACACGCTGCCGTCCAGCGTGCTGTCGTCGCGATCGATGAAGAGCTTGCGGTGGGTATAGGTCGAGACCGATGTCAGCGCGACGCCGCCCAGCTTGATGGTGGCCGTGTTGTCCGCGATGAACAGCTTGTCGTCGAAGGCCTCGGGGTGGAGCAGGAGCTGCTCGTTCTTGCCGAGATGGACGGGCGGATCGGTGAACGCGTTGCCGTAGAGATTGAAGATGTCGCGGCGGTTGAAGCCGTCCGTGTGGAGATGCTGGAACAGCACGCGCGGCGTGATCGTGATGTCATCCGTCGGCTTCCAAGCGAAGGCGAGGCGGCCGCCCGTGCGGAAGCCCTCGTTGACATTCTTGCGGACGCTGCCGTTCAGATAGCGCGCGTCGATGAAGCCCGGATAGAAGGTGTAATAGCCGACCGCGCGCACCGCCAGATCCGGGGTCAGCGGCACATTGACCATGCCCTTGGCCGAGCCCCCGAGGCCGCCGCCGTCGATCGCGTTGAAATTGCCTTCGATCGAGGCCTCGGTCTTGGACGTCGTCGGCTGGTTGGTGATGTAGCGGATCGTCCCGCCTTCCGAACCGGCGCCGAACAGCGTGCCCTGCGGGCCGCGCAGCGTCTCGACGCGATTGAGGTCGTAAAGGTCGAGATCGGGCGTGAAGAGCGACATCGAGATCACGGATTCGTCGAGATAGACGCCGACCTGCTCCTGCACGCCGGGCTGGTCGCGCGCGATCTGGCCCGACGATACGCCGCGGATGGCGACCTGACTCTGGCCCGGCCCCAGATTCTGGATCGTGAGGCCGGCGATGTTGCGCGACAGATCCTCCAGCGTGGTCGCATGGGCTCGCTGGATGTCCTGCGCCGTCTGCGCGTTGATCGAGAAGGGCACGTTCTGCAACAAGACCGAACGCTTGGTCGCGGTGACGATGATGTCCTGGCTGGCGTCCGATGTCGGCGCGGACTGCGCGTGGAGCGGTGCCGTCAACGCCAGAATCGACGTCGATGCGAGCGAAAGCAGTGCAAACCCGGCCCCGTTATGATGGCTCATGGTCCTGATCCTCCCCTGGATATATTATTATGCTTTCATTGGATCGATCCTGTTGTCCGGTGTGTCTTCCTCCCTCCGTTGCGGCATGTGCGATGCGGAACGCGTCGGTGGCGCGCCTTTCGGCCTACCGATGGGGCGGGATCGCCGTATCCGGCTGTTGCGGGTCCGCGACGGCGCTGGAATGTCCGGTGGGCGTGGCTTGCGCCTGAAACTGCCCGGCCCGGCCCGCAATCGCGAGCACGGACCCACGCTCGGAAAACGCCGACATGTGCCATCCCCCAACAGTGTGTGGGCCACTTCCGCCCACTTTGTCGCGGGTTCGGGTGCCCTATTCCTGTCATGCTACTGTAAGAAGAGACGATGCTTCTTCGCAATGAGCGACTCTCTTCGGCGCGATCTATTGCGCCGAGGTGCGTGTTTTGGGAGACAGTTTGAAACCAGCCAAAATGAAGCATTCTTTCGGCGGGGTTTTATTCGGGTCCGACGTGCGAAGCAGGCCCTGCGTCAGCCCGGATCGGCGGACACCGTCTCGCGCATCTGCCGGCGATATTGGGCGGGTGTCACGCCCATATGCAGCTTGAAGGCGCGCTGGAACGCGGCTTCGGACTGATAGCCGACATCCTCGGCGACGGCGCCGGTCGAGGCGGACGAGGTGCGGAGCTGGTTGGCCGCGATCGTCATGCGGATATCGGTGAGCAGGTCGGTCGCCGAACGGCCGAGGCTCTGCTGGAACTGGCGGATGAAGGTGGCGCGCGACATGGCGCAGAGCCCCGCCAGCTCCGGCAGCGTCCAGCTCCGCGCGGGTTCGTTGAACAGCGCGGTGAGGGCAGGGGCCAGCCGGGGATGCCCGGCCAATGCCAGCAGGCCGTCCGGCGCGCCCTCGGCCTCGCTGGCGAGGCGCAGCGTCAGCGCGAAGGTGGCGGTGGAGAGCGCGTCCAGCATCGCGCGTCCGCCGAGATTCTCGTCCGCCGATTCCAGCCGCATCAACCCGACCAGACCGGCGAGCTGGGCGCTCGTCCCCGGCCGCGCGGTCGCGGCGGTGTGCTCGGCCGCGCTGACCACCAGTTGCGCGGGCAGATAGTTTCGGATCAGTCGCTCATGGGCGGCGGACAGCCTGAAGCGCCCGCACAGGATGTCGAGCCGCTCGCCCGTTCCCTCATTCTCGTCGATCGTCAGCGTGAGGCCGGGGCGCTTGCGCGATGGCGCGGGATCGGCGCCGCTGCCGTCGTTGAGGATATGCGCGGAACCGTGCGGCAGCAGCACGATGTCCCCCGCCGCCAGCCGGCGCGACGGCGCACCGGATGGATCGTCCAGCGTCGCCGATCCGGCGAGCACGATATGATAGGGAATCTCTCCCGGCCCGGCCGTCTCGAAGGTGAGTTGCCACGGGGCGCCGAAGAAGCAGCGATGCTCGACCCGTCCGCTGACCGGCACCAGTTCCAGCAGCCGGCTCAGCCAATCGGTGATGTCCGGCATATCAGGCTCCATGAATGATACTATCGAGCATAATAGTGAGCCGATCTGGAATTAGCAATCTCGCCTTGTGGGTTCATACGACACTCAACGTCCGAACGGGACGCCTGAACAGCAAGGAGTGTCACCATGTCTCGCATCGCAACCCCCGCCCTCGACACCGCGACCGGCGCCACCGCCGATGTCTATGCCCAGATCAGGAAGGCCGCCGGCAGCGTGCCGAACACTTATGCCGCCATCGGCGCCCATGGCCCGGCCGCTCTCAAGGCGGTGCTCGCCGCCGAGGGCGTGCTCGCCTCGGGCTCGCTCGACAAGCAGGATCGGGAGACGATCAAGCTGCTGGTGAGCGTGGTCGCCGGCTGTGACTATTGCGTCGCCGCGCACAGCCTGCTCGGCAAGATGACGGGCCTGTCGCAGGATGCGCTGAGGCATATCCGCGCCGGGGAGCCGACCGGCGATGCGAAGCGCGATGCGCTGATCCGCTTCGTGAAGCTGCTCGCCGGCACCAGCGGCACGATCGCCGCCGGGGAGTTCGATGCGATCAAGGCGGCCGGCTACACCGACGCGCAGATCGTCGACATCAGCCTCGCCATCGCGCTGACCACGTTCACCAACGTCTTCAACCGCATCAACGACACCGCGATCGACTTTCCGGCGGTCGACTGACCGCCGGAAGGGCGCCGCTCTCCCTGCCCTTCCCCGGAGCGGCGCCCACCCTTTCGTCGTCACGTCTGCAACAGGAGGACATCATGAATCTCATCATCGACAAGCTCGACCGCTCGGGACTGCTCCGCCACGATCTCGATTATCATCTGCTCCGTGCCGCGATGGTCGTCATCTTCGCATGGTTCGGGTACGACAAATGGTTTCAGGCCGAAATCCAGGGGCTTCTGCCCATCATCACCCATGGCCCCTTCATCTTCTGGACGATCCCGGTGCTGGGCATCAAGGGCACGAGCATCTTCCTCGGCACGTCGGAATGGACCTTCGGAACGCTCATCCTTCTGGGCTTCTGGAATAAGAAGCTGGGCGCTCTGGGCGCTCTCGGATCGATCTTCACCTTCATCGCCACCGTCACCGTCATCCCCTTCGTTCCCGGCGCGTGGGATCCGAATGCGGGCGGCTTCCCGGCGATGACGATGGTGACGGCGTTCCTGCTCAAGGATCTCGTCCTGCTGGTCGTCTCCGTCTATCTGCTCAAGCAGGACGTCCAGCGTGTGATCGAGGCGCGGAAAAGCCGCTGATCCTTCCCCGTTCGCGGGCCGCCAAATCCGGCGGCCCGCGCGCTTTTTCGCGATGAAGCCGGTCAGCAGGCGTCCGCCCGGCGCACCAGCCCCGGCATGACCAGCAGGACGAGCGGATACTGGAGCAGCAGGCCGCCGATGATGGCGATGGCGAGCGGCTGCTGGATGCCCGATCCCTGGCCGATGGCGAGCGCCAGCGGCAGCAGCGTCAGGATCGCGGCGAGCGTCGTCATCGTGATCGGGCGCAGCCGGTTGCGGCTGGCGGCGCGGGCGGCTTCGGCGGCCGGGAGCGTGCCGCGCAGCGCCTCATATTCGGAGATGTAGAAGATCGCCATCTCGGTGCCGATGCCGATAATCATCGTCATGCCCATCAGTGCGGTGATGTTGAGTTCCACGCCCGTCAGCCACAGCGCGATGAACACCGCGAGGGTGGAGAAGAGCGAGCAGCCGATGATGATCGCGGGTGTCGCGAAGCGGCGATAGAGGAGCAGGAGGAGGATGAACTCCGCCATCAGCGCCGCCGCGAACACGCGGGCGAGCCCGGCAAAGGCGATCTGCTGCTGCTGGTAGAGCCCGCCCAGCTCGTAGCGTATGCCGGGCGGCAGCACGCCGGGCTTGTCCAGCGCGGCCTTCACGTCGGCGACGGCGGAGCCGATGCCGCGCCCCTCGATGCGGCCGGTGACGGCGACCAGCGGCTCCAGATTCTCCCGAGCGATCTGCGGCTGACCGGTGACGCGCACGACCTCCGCGACGCGGCCGAGCGGAAGGACATGGCCGTCCGCCGCGCGGATCGGCAGGCGGGCCAGTTCATCCTCGGTGAGGCTCAGCGCGTCGGGGAGGCGGACGCGGACGTCGACCATCTTGTCCGCCTGCGGAAGCGAGGTGGCGACCGCGCCGGTCAGCGCGTCGTTGAGCGCGGCCTCGACATCGGCGGGCGTCACGCCCTCGAAACCGGCCCGCACGGGATCGATCTTCACGTCCAGCGCGTCGCCGGCCAGTTGCAGGCCGCTCTTCACCTCGACCACGCCGTCGATTCTGCCGATGAGCGCGGCGACCTTCTCGGCTTCCGCACGCAAGGGAGCGGGGTCGGCGGCGAAGAGCTTGACCTCGATCGGCTGCGGCACGGCGGTGAGATCGCCGATCAGATCCTCCATGAGCTGGGCCAGCTCGACGTCCACGCCGGGCACTTTCGCCGTCACTTCGGCCAGCACGTCGGACATGACCGCCTCGGTCGATCGGGAGTGGCCAGGCCTGAGGCGGACGAAATAGTCGCCATGATAGCTCTGGCCGAGATCCCCGCCGAGGCCGGTGCCGAGCCTGCGCGAGAAGGTGGCGACGTCCGGGTCGGCCTTCAGGATGGCATCGACCTCAGCCATCTCGCGGCTGGTCTCGTCGAGCGAGGTGCCGGGCTTCGTATAATAGTCCATGACGAAGCCGCTCTCGTCGACCTTCGGCATGAAGCCGGTCGGCACCTTCGACCAGGCGAGGGCGCCGAGCCCGAGCAGCGCCAGGGCCGCCACCGCGACCAGCCACGGCCTTGCCCCGAGCCCGTCGAGCGCGCGGATATGCTGCCGGTCGAGCCAGTTCTCGCCGTCGGCGGCCGGATCGTGCCAGGCGGCGAAATCGACGATCCGGCGCGCGAGCAGCGGCACCACGAAGGCCGTCATCGCCCAACTGATCGCCAGTGCCGCCGCCATCGTCAGCGACAGGGCCTTGGAGAAGGCGCCCGTCACGCCGGTGAGGAAGGAGAGCGGAAGGAAGACGATCAGCGTCGCCAGGCTCGATCCGGTCAGCGGCTTCAGGAACTCGCGCGCGGCGGGCAGCACGGCGTCCCGGCCGGCGGTGGCGGCGCGGCGGGCGATATGTTCGACCATGACGATCACGTCGTCGATCAGCAGGCCGACCGCGGCGGCGATCCCGCCCAGCGTCATGATGTTGAAGCTCATGCCGGACAGGCTCAGCACCAGCACCGTGGCGGCCAGCGTCGCCGGCACGACGAGCAGCGCGATCAGCGTCACGCGCCAGCTCTTCAGGAACAGGAAGAGCACCAGCGCCGCCAGCACCAGCCCGATCAGGACGGCATCCCGCACGCTCGCCACCGACTGGGTGACGAGCTGGCTCTGATCGTACCAGCAGACGAGGCGGACACCCGGCGGAAGCGGCATCCCGGCCAGCCGGGCGGCGACGCTGTGGGCGATCTTCACGGCATTGCCGTCGGGCTGCTCGAAGATGTTGAGCAGCACGGCGGGCTTGCCGTCCTCGACCACGCGCTGCCAGACGGGCGCGACGCCGCGCTGGACGGTGGCGACATCCTTCACGCGCACCACGCCCTGCGGGGTGGCCTTGACGACGACGTCGCCGATCTGCCCCGCGCCGGTCAGGCTGCGGTCGGCGATGACGAGCGACAGGCGCCCGCGATCCTGCACCTGCCCGACCGCGCTCAGCACATTGCCGTTGCGGATCGCGGCGGTGAGATCGGGCATGGCGAGACCGGCCGCCGCCAGCCGTTGCGGATCGGCCAGAACCTCCACCTCAGCGGTATCCCCGCCCTGCACGTCGACGCGGGCGAGGCCGGGGATGGAGGAGAGGCGCGGGGTGATCTGATAGAGGCCGAAATCCCGGAGCGCCACGGCATCGGGATGATCCGACACCAGCGCATAGGAGATGATCGGGAAGACCGTCGGGTCCATGCGGCGGACGTTGTAGGCGGTTCCGGCCGGCAGCGTGGGGAGGGCACGGGCGATGGCGCTGTCCACCATCAGCGTCTCGGCCATCATGTCGCGGCCCCAGCCGAAATCGATCGAGATCTGCGCCGATCCGCGCGTCGTCTCGGAGCGGACATCGGCGACGCCGGGGATGGTGCGCAGCGCATCCTCGACCGGGCGCGTCACCAGCATGGCGGTCTGGTCGGCGGGGCGGCTGCCGGCATCGAGATCGACCACGACGCGCGGGAAGGAGACCTGCGGGAAGAGGCCGATCGGCAGCGACAGCGCCGCCGCGATCCCGGCGAGCGCGAGCGCCAGCGCGATCACCAGCACGGCGCGCGACTGGCGCTCGATCAGGGCTTCGAAACGCATCAGCGATCCATGCGGACGGCGCCGCCATCCTCGACCTGATAGGCGCCCTCCACGATCAGCGGACGCGTGGGATCGAGCGCGCCCTGCACGACATCCCGCGTGGCGGAAGCCTGCACGATGGCGACCGGAACGGCCTTGGCGTGGCCCCCGGCGATCTGGAAGACATGGGCGCCGTCATCGTCCGTGACGACGGCGGCGTGGGGCACGGTCCAGCCCGCGCTGGTGCCGGACGCGATCTCGGCCTTCACCGCCTCGCCGGGGAGCAGCGCGCCGGCCGGGAAGCCGAGGTCGACATCGATCAGGTGCGTGGCGGGATTGAGCTGTCCGTCGATGCGGAGCACCCGCGCGGCGATGGAGGGGCCGCCGCTCAGCCGGGTGAGCCGTGCGGTCTGGCCGGGGCGGACATGATCGCGTTCGGACGGATCGACGCCGGCGGTGGCGATCACCGCTCCGCTGCGCGCGACGGTGGCCAGCGTCGCGCCGGGCTGGGGGCGGTCGCCGGCCGCGACGGGAAGCGCGGTGACGATGCCGTCGAACGGTGCGCGCACGATCTGGACCGCCTGACCCGCGCCTTCGCGGCGCTGGGCATCGAGCGCGGCTTTTGCGTCCGCCACGGCCTTGTCCGCCTGGGTGAGCTGGTCGCGCGTGGCGAGCTGCTGGGCGAGCAGGCGAGCGGTGGTGTCGCGCTGCCGGATCGCGGCGGCGAGCGTGGTGGTGGCCGCCTCGTAGCCGGACAAGGCGGACGGCGCGACCGCGAAGCGGACGAGCGGCTGGCCGGCATGGACGCGCGCGCCCGCCGTCACCAGCAGGGCGGCGACCTGCCCCGGCTGCGCGATGCTCAGCGTCTCGGTGCCCGAGGAGGACGGGGTGACGCTGCCATAGGCCGTCAGCCAGCGCGGCATGGTGCCCTGTCGAGGGGTGACGGTGGAGACGGCCACGCCGGCATCGGGCGCGCGGGCGGGCTGCCCGGTTCCGCAACCGCTCAGGGCCGCGATCATGGCGAGGGCGAGCGGCCGCCTCATCGGGCGGCCTCCGTCGCCGGGAGCGTCTCCACGGTGGGCAGGCCTGCGCCGACCAGCGTCTGCAAGGCGATCTGCCGGTCCATCAGCGCGGTTTCGAGCGCCATGACATCCTGTTCCCTGGTGAAGCGATTGGCGATGAGATCGACATAGGCGGCTTCCTCGATGGCGGACTGGCCGCGTGCGGCCTGTGCGTGCTCCGCCGCCAGCCTTGCGGCGGGGAGCGCGGCGCGGGCGACGGCGAGCTGGCGTTCGAGCTGCGCCATCTCGGCGAGCGCGGCGCCGACTTCGCCCGTCGCGGTGGCGAGGCGCGCGGCATATTCGGCCCGGAGCTGGGCTCGGGTGGCGCGAGCGGTGGCGATGGCGCCCTGTCCGCGATCGAAGATCGGCAGGCCGATGGTCGCTTCCGGCCCGACATTGACGACCTTGCTGGAATCGCTGGTGGCCGAGCCGCCCAGAACCAGATCGGGGAACTGGGTGAGGATCGCCTGCCGCACGCTTTCCTCCTGCGCGGCATAACCGAGGCGGAGCGCCAGCAGATCGGGCCGCCGCTGCGGCAGGGTGGCGAGCGAAGCCCGGATCGCGGCCGGATCGAAAGGCGGCAGTGCGACGGCCGGGACCAGCGGCAGCTCGACATCGGGCGCGAAGCCGAGCAGCGCGTCGAGCTGATGCCGGAGCTGGAGCAGGCGCTGGTCGATCGTGTCGAGAGTGCTCCGCGCGGTCTGAACGGCGGAGAAGCTCGGGGAGGCCGTGACCAGCGTGACGTCGCCCACCGCGAGGGCCGTCCGCATCGCCCGATCGCGCGCCGAAAGGAGGCGGAAGGCCTCTTCCGCCGACCGCTTCTGGCGTCGCGTCGCGATAAGATCGGCCGCGAGCTGGCGGGCCTGCCCCGCGACCTGCCACTCCTGCCACAGCAGATCGGCCGCCGCCTGCCCCGCCGTGTCGCGCGCCGCGCGCTGGCGGGAACGATAGGTGACGAGCGCCTTGATGTCGGTCGACAGCCCGACGCTCCACGCCGGTGCCACGCCGACCCCGGACACCAGCGGCAGGAACGCGCCCGCCAGCGACGGATTGGGCAGGATGCCGCTCTGGATCAGCGCCGCGTCGGCGACGCCCCGCTTCGCGCGCGCGGCCTTGAGATCGGGATCATTCTCCAGCGCGAGCCGCACCACTGCGTCGATGTCGAGCGGCGGCCCGGCGGCGGCCCGCTCGACCAGCGGCGCGCGCATCGCGAGCGGGGCCGGCGCATAATGCTGGCAGGCGCCCGCCAGCAGCAGGAGCGGGAGGGCGACGCGCCTCACCGGCCGAACTCGAGCGCGACGATCGGGCCGGGGCGATCGTCGCCGATCACGAGCTTCGCGCCATGGATGCGCGCGATGGCGGTGGCCTCGTCATCCTTGGCGATCGGAATCCGCATGGCGTGCCTTCTGCATGATCTTGGGTGCTGGAGGATATCTAGCGGCGATCGCACGGTTTGGGGCCTTGCAATTTCCCGATGTCGGGCGCGGCGTCAGCCGAGCGGCCCGAAGCCGAGGATGCCCCGGCGATAGTTGAGGACGATGGCGGTTCGGGTGAGGCCGGGGCCGGCGAGGATGCGGGCCTCGGCGGCCGGGGGCGCGGCGTGGCCGATAGCGGGATTGCCCGGAAAGCCGACGCCGTCGCGCCAGAAGTCGAACTTCGGCTTGCCCGCCCGGTCGTGCGTGAGCGCCAGCGTATAGACGCCGGGCGACGGCACACGGATGCAGAGCGACACCGGCCCTTTCGGTGGCAGCGGGATGGTCACGCGGCGGAAGGTCTTGTGCGCGGCGACCAGCACATTGTCGTCGGCAAGGAAGTCGGCCTGATCGGGCGGGAAGAGTTCGGCGCGCAGCGTCCCCGTCCGGTCCTTGAGGCCGAGCGGGCTGATGAGGATGGCCGGCCCCTGTTCGTTCGGGCGACAACGCCCTTCCGCGGTGCCGAGGCTCGGGTTCGACGCGATCGGCGCCGCGCCGATGAGCGCAAGAAGCGCGAGGCGGCGGATCATCGTGCGTGCCCCGCCGGCGGCGTCAGCAGGTCGGCGAGCGCAAGGGCGATGCCGAGGACGAGATGGGCGAGCAGGATGAGCGAGGCGGTGATCGCCACGACATCGGCGAGATTCCCGCGCGCGCCGATCAGATAGGCGATGAGGCCGGCGAACACGATGTCCTTGTTCGGCATCAGCGGAAGCCGCGACAGGAGCTGGCGCAGCGCCGCGAGCAGAACCCACCAACTGAGCGCCACGGCGGGCAGGGCCTCGTGCCAGGCCAGCGCCGAGAGCAACAGCGATGCCGCGATCCTCGCGAGGTGGAGGGCCGAAATCCGCCAGAGTTCCGGGCGCGCGAGGGTGAACAGCCGTCGCCGGAGCAGCATGGCCGGAAGCGACATCGCGGCCACCACCATGGCGGAGAGGAGCAGCGCGCGCCCATGCTGGCCGAGCTGGAGCGTGCCGAGCGCCGGCCACGCCAGCCCCAGCATCGCCAGCGTGACGAGATTGCCGGTCTGCGCCGACAGCACCGACACATCCTTGATGACGCCGAAGGGCGCCGCGGACAGCCGTCGCCTCCGCCGCATCCAGGCGTAGAAATAGACCTCGCCCGAATAGCCGAGCAGGATTTCGTTGGAGATGCGCTTGCGCAGCAGCGGGATGAACCCGGACAGCGGAAGCGACCATAGCCGGCGGTAGATCAGCCATTCGCTGACCGGCAGCGCGAGATAGGCTCCCACCAGCGCCAGCCAGAACGCCGGCCGCACCGGCAGCATCGCCGGGAGATGCCCGAGATCGAGTGCCCGCAATTGGATCAGCGCCGCCAGCAGGACGCCCATGGAGATGGCGGGCGATACCCATCCGCGCCATCCGGTGGTCCGCTGGCGAAGCTCCTCGGGATCCCATGCGATGGGGAAAGTGGGGGAGGCGATGGAAGTACCGGTCTGCACGCTGTCTCCGGGTCAGGCGGCTTCGATGTCGATGGCGCCCGGCGTCGCATAGGCGGGGCCGCCCTGCCGGCGGGCGGCAAGGCGGGCGAACAGGGCGAGATAGGCCCGCGCGCTCCGGTGCGCGTCGTAGCGGGCCGCCCAGGCGGCGATATCGTCGCGGGGTCCGGGAAGACGGGCGACCGCGATCGCCAGCGCCATCGCGCTCCGCCCTCCGACGGAAACGAGCGTGCCGTGTTCGTCCAGCAGCTCCGCCATGCTGGCGCAGCAGTCGGTCGCGATGACGGGGAGGCCGGCGGCGATGCTCTCGACGACGATCCCCGGCACGCCTTCGTAGCGGGAGGAGAGGAGCAGGATGTCGCTCCGCCCGATCTCTTCCTCGGCATTGCCCGCGCCGGGCAGGGAGACGCGGTCGCCCAGCCCCAGCCTCTCCACCAGCGCTTCGAGCCGGCCGCGTTCGGGGCCGTCGCCGAGGATGGTCAGCCGGTCTTCGGGCGCGCGGGCCATGGCGAACGCCTCGATCAGCATCGCAAAGTCCTTCTGCCGGACGAGCCGGCCCGCGGCGAGGAAGCGCCGTCCCGCGCCACGGGAGGCGCGCGCCGCTTCGCCCGCGCGCACCAGCCTGGCCAGCCTCGCGGCATCGAGCACGGGATTGGGGAGGACGCTGATCCGCCTGGCGGGGAGCCGCAGGATCGCTGCCGCCTCGTCCCGCATCGCCGGGGAGAGCGCGATGAAATGATCGATCATGCGCCCCTGAAGGCGGCACCAGCGATGATAGAGGAAGCGCGCCGGCCACGGCAGGTCGGATCGCCCGTGATCGTTGCTGATCTTGGCGACCACGGGCGGGCATCGCCGGCCGAGCCACAGCTTCAGCGCGACCGCCACCACCGTATAGCTGTTGCCCGGACAGAAGAGGATGTCCGGTCGTTCATCGCGGATGAGGGCCGGCAGCCAGAGCAGCATCCACAGCGTCTCGATCCAGCCGATCGCGAAGGGCGGCCTCGTCAGGAAGAGCGGCGGCATGTCCCGGAGGTCGGCATCGCCGTCGTCCCGGCCGAGCACGATCTGGACGTCCGCCCCGGCACGGCGCCACGCGCGGCAGAGGCGCAGCGCGGTGCGCTCGACGCCTCCTTCCCCGGTCGTGTGCAGGAAACAGAGGATGCGGGGCGTGCCGCTCATGCCGCGCCGCCCGCCATCGGAATCGCGTGGGGCGGGAGCGGGCGAGGGGCGGTTCGCATAACCGCATGACGCCGCTCATCCGACCGATCCGCAGTCGCGCGCCGTCAGAAGGAGAAGGCGGCCCCGAGCCGGATGGTGCGCGGGCGCAGCGGCGTGACCTGCCGGCCGGCGGCGACGCCGAACGGGTTGCCCAGCGCGAAGATGTTGCGCCGCGCGTCGAGCAGGTTGGTCGCGTCGAGCGAGAGGGTGGCGCGGCCGACGGGAGCGGTCAGGCCGAGCGCGACATCGGCATAGCGCCCCTGACGCAGATCGATCGCCGTCCCCGCGCCAAGCCGCGAATGGCCGACATAGCGGACCGAGGCGCTGGTCTCGATCCGTCGTCCCGCGATCTCGAAGGCGTAGCGCGCGCCGGCCCGCAGGGTCACGTCCGCGATGTTGGGGAGCGATGCGTCCTTCTCGGCGACGAAGGCGGGGGCGGGCTTCGACAGGGTGCTGTCGCTGAGGAAGGTCGCGCCTTCGAGGGTCAGATGCGCGGTGGGTTTCCAATGCCCCCGAAATTCGAGGCCGACGATCCGGCCGGAGCCGATATTGGCGGTGAAGGGCAGGCCGGCGGCGTCGATCAGATCGGCCTGGATGTCCTCCCAATGGGCGTAGGAGCCGGCCAGCGTCGCGCCGAAGCGATCGGCGGCCCCGCCATAGCGCATCCCCAGTTCCCAGGTGGCGAGGCTGTCCGCCTCGAAGCGCTGCGTGCCGCTCGCCTGCACCGACAGGCCGCCGGGTCGATAGCCCTCCTGATAGCGGCCATAGAAGGAGAGACGCGGGGCCGCCTTCCAGACGATGCCGACGGACGGCAGCAGGGAGCGGTCGTGGCGCCGCCGATCGTCGTCCCCCTGTGCGGGCACGCGGTCGATCACGTCGCCGACCAGCCGCGTCAGCCCCAGCCGCGCGCCGCCGGTCACGAACCAGCGCCGCGCGAGGCGGAGCGTCGCCTCCCCATAGATCGAGGCCTGCTCCACCGTGTTGCTCGTGCCCGAGAGGCTGCCCTCGGCACCGACCGGCCCGAGCGTGCGGGTCAGCCGGTCGGTGCTGCGCAGCAGTTCGGCGCCGACGACCCAGCCGCCGCCATTGCCGGCGCGATGCGACAGCCGCGTCTCGTTGGTGAGGAGGAAAATCGAGTCATCCTCCTGATAGCGCATCGGTTGCGCCGGCGAGGGGCTGGCGTCGTAGGTCGAGCCGACGTCGTGGAACACCGCCGACGTGGCCGAGACGAAGGTCGTCGCCCCTGCGTCATGGCGGACGACGACGCTGGCCAGCGAATAGTCATTGTCGAAAGGCTGGGCGATGACGCTCTGGCGGGAGAGGGGCGGCAGGCCCCGCTCGGCATATTGGCCGTCGCGGCTGTCGATGTTCTGGAGCACGCCGCCGAGATCGACGGTCCAGTCGGGCGCTGGCTGGAAGCGCAGCGTGGCGCGGCCGCCGCGGGTCGTCGTCCGGTTGATGTCGGCGCGGCCACGCGCGGGATCGTCGATATAGCCGCCGTCGATGCTGCCATAGCCCACTGCCCTGAGGCCCAGCCGATCGGGGATCAGCGGCAGGTCGACGATGGCGGCTCCGTCCACCCCCGGCGCGCCGCGTGCGGTCAGCGATCCTCCGCCTGCGATCGAGAGCAGGCCGTGCGAGAGATCGGGGGGCGTCGGCACCAGCCGCACCACGCCGCCTAGCGATCCGGCGCCGTAGAGCGTGCCCTGCGGCCCCTCCAGCACCTCCACCGAGGCGATGTCGTAGAGCGCGAGATCGGGGTCCGGCGCGCTGTAGTTCAGGCGCACCTCGCCGAGATATTGCCCCACCGTCGCCTGTGTCGGCCCGTTGAAGCTCGAATCCGCCACGCCCCGGATGAAGAGCTTGTTGCGCCCCGGCCCGAGATGCGTCGAGGAGAGGATCGGCAGTTGCTCGACGAGCGCGTCCGATCCGTGCGCCAGCCGGCCGGGGCGCAGGTCGCCAGGATCGACGAGCGCGACGCTGCCGGCATAATCGTCGATCGTCTCCGCCCGCTTGCTGCCGGTGACGACGATGGCGGGCTCCGTGCCCGACAGAGACTGACGTTTGGGCAAGACGCGCTCGGCGCGGGCAGGGAGCGTCGCGCGCAGGATCTGGAAGGTCTGCCCGTCGATCTGGACGAAGCGCGCCGGCGTGCCCGCGAGCAGCCGGGAGAGCGCCTTCGCGACGCTCATCGTCCCCTGTACGCCTCGCACGGGAATCGCCCCCAGCGCATTGTCGGTGAGGCCGATGGTCACGCCCGCCTGATCGCCGATCGCGACGATCGCCGAGCGCAGCGGGCCAGCAGGCACGGCAAAGGCGACGGAGCGGGCGGCGGCTGCACCTGCGGGCACCGCCACCGCCCCGCACGCGGCGACCAGAATAGCGGGCCTCACCGGGCGGGCAGCGCCATCCGCCAGCCGGCGCCGTCCCGCCGGATCGCGATGCCCATCACCGCCGACAGCCGCTGGAACATGCGCGGGCGATCTGGATCGATCATGATGACCCCGCTGAAGCGGCGTTGACGGATCGCCCCGTCGACGCTCACCGGCTGGCCGATGCTGCGGGCGAGATCGGTGGCGACGTCGGCGAGGACGGCGTCCCGATAGAGCAGCCGGCCCTGCCGCCAGCTTCCGATCGTTTGCGGATCGGCGTCGCGCACGATCGCGCCGCCCGCCGCGATCCGAACCGACTGGCCGCCATCGAGGCGCAGCGCCATGCCCGCCGGATCGACCATCACCGCCCCCTCGCGAACCGCCATCTCGGTGCTGTCGCCGGTGCGTACCACATCGAAGGCGGTGCCCACATCCCGGAAGGTCGTGCCGCCGGCCTGCACCTCGAAGGGATGGGCCGCGTCATGCACGACCGTGAAGAAGGCCTCCCCGCGCTCGACGATGGCGAGGCGGGGCCTTGCCTTGTCGAGGCGGATCAGGCTGTCGCCGTTCAGCGCCACCTGCGTGCCGTCGCCGAGCGCCACGGTGCGATGCTCGCCGGGCGCGGTGCCGATCGCATAGGGCTGCCCGCCGCCAGGAAGCAGCGACGGAAGCGCGACGAGCCCGGCGATCGACGCGGCGGCCGCCAGCCCCAGCCCGGCACTCCACCGCCACCAGCGGCCGCCCGAAGGGGGCGCCGTGACATTGTCGTTGACCGGCATCGTGGGCGCGGGTGCGTGTGCCGGTTCGAGCCCCTCCGTCGCGTCCTCGATCAGCAGCGAGGCGGCGTCGAACGCCTCGGGGTTGGCCGGATCGCTCTCCAGCCAGAGGGCATGACCTTCCCAGTCGGAGAAGTCCGGGTTCTGGATGCGGCGCACCCAGTCGAGCGCCTGTTCGTGGCGCTGGCGCTCAGCGGGCGTCATCCTCTGCCTCCCTGTTGGCGGGATCGGTGGCGCTGTCCTCGGCATAGCGCCGCTGTGCCGCCGCGACGGCGCGATAGGCGCGCTGGAGATGCTTCTCCACGGCGCTGACCGTGATGCCGAGCTCGTCCGCGATCTGGCGCTGGGGAATGCCCTCCACGCGATACCGCCTGAAGATGTAATCCGCGCGCGTGCCCAGCGCCGACAGCGCAAGGTCGACATGCCGCAGCCTGTCGCGCGCGATCAGCGTCCGTTCGGCGCCCGGCGCGTCGTCGCTCATCCCGTCCGATCCGCGGACGGCCTCGTGATAGACCTGCTCGCGGCCCTGCCGCCGCATCGCGCTGCGCCGCCGGTCGAGCATCAGATTGTGCGCCATGCGGTAGAGATAGGCGAGCTGGTCCTGGATCGCGGCGGCTTCGTTCCCGGCGTCCAGCTTGATCCACAATTCCTGAAGCAGATCGTCGGCCTCGTCGCCTGCGCCCCGGGCACGCAGATAGCGCAACAGGGCCGGGCGATGGATCATGAACCTCTCGGCGAGCGGCCCATCCGCCATGCCGTTCCTCCCGCCCGTACTCGATAGGCGCGCAGGATAGGCGAGGGAAGCGCCGGCGGTAAAGCGGGTGACCGCCGCCATCAGAAGCGGGTCCGCAGGAAGATCGACAGGCGATCGTCCTGCCGGGCGCCGCTGCCGATCCATGCCAGATCGTCCTTCGCGACGGTTTCCGAGCGTGTCTCGATCCCGAGCATGGGCGCTCCGCCGGCATCGCCGCCCAACGGAAGCAGCGCCAGCGTCGCCCGCAGGCCGCTTTCGTGCAGCGGCGCTCCGTTGGCGAGTTCCGCCATGCGCTCGGCGCCGTTCGCGGCGCTCGCGCCGCCGGTCTGATGCCAGCCGAGGCTGAACCGCCAGCGATCGTCGTGCAGCCACGCCATCTCCATCGTGCTCGACGAGGTCGACAGATGCGACCGCGCGACGAGCCATGGCGGCTGCGCATTCTTCGCGAAGGATTGCGCGAGCCCCACGGACAGGCTGTTTCCAACCGTCACCGGCCAGTCGAGATGCAGCCCGAACGCCCATAGCCTGGCGCTGGTGACGCCATCGGTGGTCAGGCGCTCGCGGAGCCCGTCGAACGAGGCGGCGGCCTCGCCGAGATCGAAGGCGACGCTGCGCCGGCGCACATGGGCGCCATCCCCGCCGATCGTCGACCAAGGATCGGCCATGGACGATGCATGGAGCGTCGTCCGGGCATCGGGCAGGGGCGTCCATCGCGGCCGGGCCGGCATCGGCAGCACCGCCTCCAGCGACCATCCGCCCGCCGGCGCAGGCCATCGCGGCCCCTGCGCGCGAAGCGGCGGGACGAAGGCGGTCATCATGATGGAGGCGGCGACCCAATGCTCGATCCTGCCCATGGTTGTTCCCCCGGCCATCGCCGGCCTCTCGGCCGCCGACCGGGATAAGACGCCGGCAGGCCGCCGGACCCGCAGTCGGATGGGCGGGGCTGCGGATTCCGCGATCGGCCGGCGTCTCGCTTGCATCGGGCGAGGATGGCGAATGTCGATCGGGATCGGATATCGGATGGGTGCGGCGGCGTGGCTGGCGATGCCGGCGGCCGCGCCGGCCGGGCCGCTGCCGCTTGTCCCGCGTCGTCCCGCCGACCTGTTCGATCATACCGGGCTGAGCATCGACTATCGTCTCTCGTGGAGCCGCGCCAATGGCTGAGTATCTCCTGAAGCGGCTCAAGCGCGGCCTCCCGGCCGGCCACCACGCATCCCCTCGCCATGGGGCGTGCTGGCCGGACGAGCGGCTCTGCCTCTATCGCATCACGGTCGCGAGGTTGCTGATCTGGGCGATGCGCCGCAGCGCCTAGGCCGCGCGCTCGCGATCAGGCGGGCTGGGCGGCGGACGGCGGGGTGAGCGCCACCTCGTCCTCCTCCTCGTTGAGCTGGCCGAGCTCCCCGCTGGCGCGCGCCTTCCGGCCGTAGACGATCTCGAACAACGGCGACGTCATCAGCGTCGTCACGATCGCCATCACCACCAGCATCGAGAACAGCGCCGGCCCGATGACGCCCTTCTGAAGGCCGATGTTGATGATGATAAGCTCCATCAGCCCGCGCGCGTTCATCAGCGCGCCGAGCGCCATCGCCATCGGATTGTCCTGCCCCGTGAGGCGGGCGGCGCCCCAGCAGGCGAGGCCCTTCGCCGCGACAGATCCGACGAGGATCACGGTGGCGATCGCGGCCAGGCTCCAGCTATTGACCATGGTGAGCTGGGTGTTCAGCCCCGAGAAGGTGAAGAACATCGGCACCAGCAGCCCGACGGTGAAAGGCTCGAGCTGCTTGTGCAGTTCGCGGGTCAGGAGCCCGCGCGGCATGGCGACGCCGAGCAGGAAGCCGCCGAACACCGAATGCAGGCCGGCGCCGTCCATCGCCCAGGCGCTCAGCATGAACAGCATCAGGACGATGGCGAGCAGCGGCGGCGTGACCTTGCCCTCGCGCTCGGCCCGGCGGGCGAGGGGGGCGAGCAGCTTCGGCCCCAGCCCGAACATGAACAGCGCGAACAGCCCGCCGCCGGCCACCGCCTTCATGGCGACGCCGGGGCCGCCGCCGAAGCTCGCCAGCACGATCGCGAGCACCGTCCACGCGCCGGCATCGTCGATCGCGCCGGCGGACAGCGACAGCGAGCCGAGCGGCGTTCTGGCCAGCCCGCGCTCCTGGATGATCCGTGCCAGCACGGGGAAGGCGGTGATCGAGATCGCGGCGCCCATGAACAGCATCGCCTGGGGCGGCGCGATGCCGTCGCCGAACAGATGCAGGTGGAGGAGCCACGGGGTGAGCGCGATCGCCACCAGGAAGGGGGCGATCATGCCGGACAGCGAGACGGCCACCGCGCTCCGGGCGTTCAGCCGGAAATGATCGGTGCGGAAGCCGAGGCCGACGAGGAACATGTACAGGCCGACGCCGAGCTGGGCGCAGACATAGAGCATCGGCCGCGTATCCCTGGGGAAGACCATCTCCTGCACGCCGGGCGCCAGCAGGCCGAACAGCGACGGCCCGAGGATCACGCCCGCGATCATCTCTCCCATCACCTGCGGCTGATCGAACAGCCGCTTCATCGCCCAGCCCGTTGCGCGGCAGGCGGCGAGGATGACGAAGATCTGCATGAAGAAAGCGACGCTCAATTGAGCCAATGTCATGCCCCACTCCCGATATCGCCGCTTCCGGGACAGCGCTGACAATCGCTGTCGCAGCCGGGCGGATTTGTCGTCAGAGAGGCGGAGCCGATGCGGCCCGGCAAGTCATTTCAGGCCGGGAAACCGCCCTGCCGGCACGATTTCCGGCCGGGGGCGCCGACCTGTTGCAGGGCGGGCACAAGGTAGGAACGTGCCTACATTTGCGAGGGCCGGTCAGCCCCCGGAATCGAGCCTCGACCGGCGGTGGAGATAGGCCGCGCTGGCGAGATCCTGCACGATCGAGCCGAGGGATTTGTAGATCGTCACCTCCGCAGGATGGCGGCGGCCGGGTGCCGTGCCCGCGAACACCGCGCCGATCTCGGGCTGGACATGCGCCTCGTCGACGAGGCCGGCTTCCCTCGCCTTCAGATATTCCGCGCCCTGTGCCAGCACGCCCTCGCGATGATCCGGGAAGAAGCGGGCGCGCCGGACGAGCGCGCCGTCGATCTCCACCGGCCCCGCGCGGCTCGATCCCACGAGGTTGATATGGGTGCCGTCCGCCACCTCGGCGCTGTGCAGGATGGGTTCGCTGGCGGCGGTGGTGGTGCAGAGGATGTCGGCGTCGCGCGCGGCTTCGGCCGGGCTGGAGGCGATGTCGACGGGAAGCGCGGTCGCCTCCGCGATCCGCGCCGCGAGCGCGTGGGCCTTCTCCGGCGAGCGCCCCCACAGGACGATCCGGTCGAGCGTGCGGACGTGGCGGATCGCCAGCGCATGTTGCCATGCCTGCTCGCCGGTGCCGAGGATGGCGAGCCGGCGGGCGTCGGCGCGCGCGAGCGCGTCGGTCGCGGCGGCGGAGGCGCAGGCGGTGCGGATCGCCGTCACCTCGCCCGCGTCGATGACGCAGACCGGCGCGCCCGTCTCCCGGTCGAACAGCAGGATCGCGCCCTGATGCGAACGGCCGCGCGCCGCGGCGGACGGGAAGACGCTCACCAGCTTGGCGCCGAAGCCCGCGCCCTCCATCGCGCCCGGCATCACCCCGAAGGCGTCGCCACCGCCCAGATCGATGATCCCGCGCAGCAATTGCCGCGTGCGCCCCTGCGACAGGGCGATCATGGCATCGCGCATCAGCCCGATGCAGACGCGCCGGTCGAGCCGGCGCGCGACCTCTTCCGCTCCGATGACGATCATCCGTTCAGGCGCCCCATATGGTTTCGGCATAGCGCAGGAAGTTCTGCCCCATGATCTTCTCCACCCGGCGTGGCGGATAGCCCTTCGCTTCGAGCAGCCGCGCGAGTTTGCGGAACTGGTCCGGCCCGCGCAGGTCGACCACGAAGGGATAGGTGTCCGGCCGCTCGCCCGCCGCGCTGATCCCGGCGGCGCGACGTTTGGCGATCTCCTGGGCGAGCGCGGTCTGATAGGCCTGGAGATCGTCGATCTGGCTGACCGAGCCGTCGGTGCCGATGCCGACATGATCCTCGCCGCAGACGTTCACCGCATGATCGATATGCGCCACCACGTCCTCGGCGCGGGCGTGGCCGGAGGCGTTGAGGAACGGCATGAAATAGATGCCGACGAAGCCGCCCCGCTCCGCCACCAGCCGCAGCTCGGCGTCGGTCTTGTTGCGCGGCAGATCGACCAGCGCCCGGCAACCGGTGTGGTTGATCGAGATCGGCGCGCGCGAGGCCCGCGCCGCCTCCAGGCAGGTCCGCTCGCCGCTGTGCGAGAGATCGACCATCACCCGCCGGTCGTTCGCCCGTGCGATCACCTCGTGGCCGAACGGCGTCAGGCCCCGGTTCTCCGGCGCCATCGATCCGTCGCCGATCTGGTTGGCGGGATTGTAGGTGAGCTGGAACACGCGCACGCCCAGATCGGCGAAGATGTCGACGCGGCCGGCATCCTTGCCCATCATCGCGCCGTTCTGGAAGCCGTAGAGCAGGCCGATCTTCCCTTCCGCCTTGGCGCGGCGGATGTCCGCGACGGTGAGGATCTTCGTCACGTCGCGGGCATGTTCGCGGATCAGCCGGTCGGTGAGGGCGATATCGCGGACGCTCGCCTCGAACGGATCGTCCGGCCCCGAGACATAGCCCAGCGTGACGTTGACCATGGTGAGGCCCGACGCATGGGCCTCGGCCAGCACGCGCGGGCCGAGATCGGGGACGAGGCTGTCCGATGGATGGTTGGGATCGCCGAGGCCGCCCAGCGCATTGACGACGATCCAGCTCCCGACCGGGGCTTCGGCCGGAGGGGCGGCGATCGCCCCGGAAGCCGCCTCCAGCGCCATGGTTCCGGCGGCGAGCGCCATGAAATCGCGTCGATCAATCGTCATCGTCATCCCCCATTTCCGAGTGCGTGGTCGGCCGGTAATCGCGGCGGGGATAGGCCCGCCCGCGCTTCACCACGCTCTCGACCTTGTGGATATTGCCGATGTCCGCCAGCGGATCGGCGGTCAGCACCACGAAATTGGCGAGCTTGCCCGGCTCGACGGAACCCATGTCCCGCTCCTGCCCGGCGGCGCGCGCGCCGATCAGGGTGGCGGAGCGGATCACCTCGAGCGGCGGCATCCCGACGTCGCGGGCGAGGAAGATCAGCTCGTCGTCCACCTCCGGCCATGCATGGTCGTATCCGTGGACGTTGTCCGTGCCGGTGGAGATCGGGACGCCGGCCTTCCATGCCTGACGGGTGAGGCGGATGGTCGTCGGCCCGGTGCAGCGCAGCGGCTTGCGATCGGGGTGGGCCTTGCGCTCGGCATCGTAGCGCACGAACAGGCTGCCGGTGGCATCGAGGATGGTCCCGTGCCGCAGCATCGCCTGGTACAGGCCCGCGATCACCGGATCGTCGCCCTTGGCCGCCAGCAGGGCCTCGTGGACGGGCGTGTGATCCTCATAGGAGGCCAGCATCACCGGCTCGACCTGATAGGCGAGATAGCAGACATGGCTCACCGTATCGACGCCGGCGGTGATCACGTCGGCCGGTCGGGTGGGGAAGACCGCGCTGTGCGCCCAGACCAGGATATGCTGGCGATGCGCTTCCTCGGTGATGCCCTTGATAAGGGAGGCGGGCAGATCGGCGTAGATCTTGATCGCCGTCGCCGAGGTGCCGCGCGCCAGCGTCACCGCGGTTCGCAAGTCGGTCCGGTCGTCGATCGCCTGCATCCAGGGCGCGGTGCCCGGCTTCACGCCGAGGCTCGCCTGCTGGACGCGGGGGTCTTCGAAGAAGGGCGGGCCGGCCATCAGCGCGGCATAATAGATGTCGGGGGCGGGAATCTCGCCGGCAAGCGCTTCGCGCGCCAGCTCGCCCACGGAGCGCAGATCGTCGGCCATGTCGCGCACGGCGGTGACGCCGCCATAGAGGTTGCGCCGCAGCACCGCTCTGGCGCGCGCGGCATCGGGCGGGGTGGCGAGGTGGACATGGCTGTCGATCAGGCCGGGGATGATGAAGCGCCCGGCCACATCGACCCGGTGCGCGGGGCCGGCCCCGGCGATCGTCCCATGCGGCGCGACCGCGACGATGCGCTGCCCGCGCACCAGAATATCCTGATGCGCGCGCGGCGGGGCGCCCGTTCCATCGATCACGGTGGCGTCGCTGTAAAGCGTGGCGCCATCCTCCGTCGTCGCCGCGACGGCGGCCCCCGCGAACGTCAGCCCCGCTGCCCATAACGAGATGCCAGACAGCAGGCGAAGAACGCCCCTTCCCGATATCCTCACGATATTCTCCCGCACGATCCCCCATGCCTGTTTGATAGTCATCCCGCACGGATCGCAAGAGGCGTGGAGAATCCGGGGCGTTCGGAGAATGGAGCCGACCGTGCCGGATCATGAGCCCCGATGATCGAGGCCTTGAGCCGGTCCTGCATTATGCACGACGTGCCGCGACGGGCTGGCCTCCGCCAAGCGGACCGGCTTAGCCATGTTCCGGTGCGATGATGTTGGATAGCGTAACCCATATGGCGCCACGCCGTGACTCGTCGCCCCGTGAGGCGGCCGCTTCGCTTTCCCGGAACGGTTTCGCCGTCGTCGAGGATATCTTCTCCCGGGATGATCTGCGCGAGGCGGAAACGCTGCTGGATCAGTTGTTCCGTGAGTTCTCCGCCCTCCGGCAGGCCCGGCGACCCGGACAGCGCATCGTCGCGCGCGATATGGCGACAGCCATGGGCGAGGGGATCGATCAGCCCGAAATCCTCTATGCCGCCTCGCTCAATCCCGAGCTGGAGCGAACCGCGCTGTTCCGCAAATGCACGGCGTTCGCGCAATCTATGACCGGATCGGTTACGCGCGCCTTCGATCATGCGATCGTGAAAAGCCCTTTCAACATGTCGGTCACCCCCTGGCATCAGGATGCCGCGCTCACCCGTTTCCGCCATCTTCCCCGGTTCTTGCGGGGGGAGCGGCTGCATTTCTGGATACCGCTTCAGGATGCCACGCCGAGCAACGGCTGCATGGAGTTCGTGGCGGGCAGCCATCGGCAGCCGCTGCTCAAGCACGAATCCTTCATCCGGGCGCGCGGGGACGGTGGATGGGCCGCGAGCCCCGGACCGGACGCGCCGCGCGTCGCCTGCCCGGTGCGCGCCGGCGGGTTCACGATCCACACGCCGGGGACGCTCCATTATGCCGGCCGCAACGAGACGGCCGCGAGCCGCAAGGCGTGGATCATCCATTTCAGCCGCTTCGGCAGCATGGAAATCGCGCTCAAGCGCCTGTTGAGCCGGGTTCCCGCGCCCTTGCCGGGATTGGCGGCGTCTGATCGGCGTGGTTCCTGAGATGTCCCTTTAAGGGAGGGAAAAGCGAACCTCCCCAAGCCGTCAGGCGTCGAGCGAGCCCTGCCCGACGCCGGCACGGGCGTGCGGTTCGGGGCGGAGCAGGTGCCAGGCGAGCAGCACCGGCTCCAGCAGCGCCATGCCGATCAGGATGCCGGTCAGCCGGTTCCAGGCGGGGGCCGTCGCGGTGTGGAGATAGCTGTCCGGCACGAGCGTGACGAGGATCGCCAGCGTGAACTGCGTGCCGGTATAGGCGAGGCCGGTCTTCCCATTCTCGATATGGCGGCCGATCAGCACGCCGATCGCGGTGCCGAGGAGCAGCATCGCCGGGCTGCCGTGCGCCACGATCACCATCGTCCCGGCGAGCATCGCCCCGGCGAGGCAGCCCGCCATGCGCTGAAGCAGGCGGTGGCTGACCGTCGCGAAGCTCGCGGCGCCCATGTTGGAGATGGGGACCAGCATCACCGCCATGACGGTGATCGCGCTCTGCGCCAGCTCCGGGATGCGCAGCCACGCCCAGAGCCACGGGATCAGCGCCAGGGTGAGCGCGGCCTGACCGGCATGGCGCGCGGCATTGGGGTGCCAGCCGCCGGCCATCTGCGGCGCCGGGCTCGGCCCCGCCGGCCAGCGCCGCCGCGCCGTGACCTGCGAGATCAGGTTGACGACCAGGCAGGCGACGGTGCCGGCCACCACCTCCAGCAGCCGCGTCTCCACGAATTCGCCGACCATCCGGTCATGATGCTCGACGCTGTCGAGCAGGATCATCTCGAAGGTGAGGCCGACGAACAGCCACGCATAAGCGCGCCGGTGGGTCAGCGCGCCATAGAGCGTGGTCCCGCCGATCAGGGCGGCCGCGATCGATGTCAGGATCGTCGAAGGCGCGACGATCGGCACCAGCAGCCATGCGACGCCCGCGCCCAGCCCCGTGCCGACGATGCGCAGCGCCCCGCGGACGACGCTCTCCGAGAGCCGGCTGCGCATCACCATATAGCCGGAGAAGGCCGCCCAGCTCACGTTCCGCGCGCCGATCAGATGCGCGAACAGGATCGCGAGCAGGACCGAGAGGATGCACTCCACCTCGTCCACCAGCCGCGGCCCCGGCGTCACGAGCGCGCGCATCCCGGCGGCGAGGCGGCGGACGGGGGGTGGCGCGGACGGCATCACAGATCCGGCCATAGGATGCCGCCGCGCGCCGGCCAATGACGAATGCGCGGGATGGGCGCCCGTCCACGAGCCTTGCGATGCGGCCCTTCGCCATCCGTCTTCGCGAGTTGCCCCTCGCGGATCGGGGCCGCGCTTGATAGGATGCGGCAGCGTATCTGGAGCCACCGAGTCCAGCGAAGGGGCGCGCCATGGCCGCCGCACCGGACGATACGAAGCTGCACGCATTTGTTGGCAAGATGCTCACCGATCTGGGGGGCGGGATGAGCGTCCCGACCGTCCGCATCGGGCTCCGGCTGGGGCTGTTCGACGCGCTCGAACGCGAGCCCGCGACGGCCGGAGAGCTCGCCGCGCGGGCGGGCGGACTGCATGAGCGCTATGTCCGCGAATGGGCGCTGGCGCAGGCCGCCAACGGCTATGTCGATTATGATCCCGCCACCGACCGCTTCAGCCTCTCGCCCGAGCAGGCGATGGTGTTCACGGTGCGCGACAGCCCGGTCTTCCTCGCCGGCGCCTTCGATATCGTCGCGGCGATGATCGAGGCGGAGGGGAAGGTGGAGGAATGCTTCCGCCACGGCACGGGCGTGCGCTGGGGCGATCATGCCGGCTGCCTGTTCTGCGCGACGGGGGCCTTCTTCCGCCCCGGATATGTCAACAACATCGTCCAGAACTGGATACCCGCGCTATCCGGCGTCGAGGCGAAGCTGCGCGGCGGCGCGCGGGTGGCGGACGTGGGCTGCGGCGTCGGCTTCTCGACGCTGCTGATGGCGGAGGCCTATCCCGAGAGCCGCTTCACCGGCTATGATTTCCACGAGCCTTCCATCGAGGAGGCGCGTCGCCACGCCGAGGCGCATGGCCTCGCCGATCGCGTCCGCTTCGAGGTGGCCAGGGCGAAGGAGATCGGCGAGGGCGATTTCGATCTCGTCACCATGTACGACTGCCTGCACGACATGGGCGACCCGGCCGGGTGCGCGGCGCATATGCGCGACATCCTCGCCGAGGACGGAACGTGGATGATCGTCGAGCCCATCGCCGGCGATACGCCGGGGCAGAATATGAACCCGGTCGGCCGGCTCTATTACAACGCCTCGACGATGATCTGCGTGCCGACCTCGCTCGATCAGGAGGTGGGCGCGGCGCTGGGCGCGCAGGCGGGCGAGGCGCGGCTCGGCGCGCTGATCCGCGAGGCCGGCTTCGCGCGCGTGCGGCGGGCCACCGAGGGGCCGTTCAACATGGTGCTGGAGGCGTGCTGAGCGGCCTTCAGGCGAGGGTGAGGTAGATTTCCGCCTCGATCACCCATTCGCCGCCGATCTCGCGCCACTTCGCGCTGTAGGTGCCCGACGCGAGCGGCTTCCCGGTCGCGGCGGCGACGCCCTGCCACCGGCCCTGCTCCAGCGCGATCGGCTCGACGGAGGAGACGAGGATGCTTTCCGGGGTGCGGGTGTAGACCGTGCGCCCGGCGACGGCGAACTCGCGCTTCCAGGCGAGCAACTGCGCCTTGCGGCCGGAGAGGAGCGCGCTGTCCGTGCCCGCCACGAGCACGACGTTGGGCGCGAGCAGCGGGCCGATCGCGCTGAGGTCTCCCTCCGCCAGCGCGCGGTTGAAGGCGGCGCGGCGCAGGCGGATGGCGAGATCGGCGGGGGAGGCCATGGAAAGGCTTTCGGCAAGGGGATGTCCGCCGCCCCGATACCGCCCCGCGCGCGTCCGGTGAAGAGGCGCCGTCAGAGCGCGAGCGACGCGGCCAGCGCCCGGAACTTCGCCACGTCCTTGTCGAAGAAATAGAGCGCCGGCGCCTCGTAGGTCACCATGTAAAGCTCCCCGCCGATCATCGCGCCGAAGCCCTCGCCCTTGCGCTCCACCTCGTCGTCGGCACGCGTGAGGCTGTAGGCGAAGTGGATGCCCTTGTGCCCCGCGACCAGCGCCGGCTCCTGCGCGCCGATCTGCATATGGTCCACCGCGAACTGGCTGCGATAGGTCGATTCCAGCAGCGCGGGGATGTCGGTGATGAGCATCGTCGTCGAGACATGGGGCAGCGGGGTCTGCCGCTTGTGGACCTCGCGCATCAGCGGCCGCCCCGATCCGATCGCCGCGTAGAAAGTCACCTTGTTGAGCTGATCGCCGTCGATCGTCCAGACCTCGGTATGGCTGCCGTCGTTGCGGCGGAGCTTGTTCCATTCGGTGATCGGGGAGGCCGACAGCTTCGATCCCGCGATGGCGCCATGCGGGCCGGGCGAGACCAGCGTGTTGGCGAGCAGGATGGGGCTGAGCAGCGCAAGGGCGGCGACGGCTTTCATCGGAAGCACCTCAATGGGCGATCAGGGCGGCGATGGCGGGCGCGTCCGACGCGCCGGGCGATGCGGCGAGATAGGCGGAGAGCGCGGTGCGGCCCTCGTCGGTCTGTCCGTTGCGCAGCAAAGCGAGGCCGAGATTGCGATCCAGCTCCGGCCCGGCATAGCCGGCGGCGCGCGCATCGCGATAGAGGCCGCTCGCGACCTGGAGATCGCGCGGATGGCCGCGCAGCCGGAAGAGTTCCGCCCGTGCGTAGAGCAGCTCCGCGCTCCATCCGCCACCCGCCGAGGCGAGGCTGGAGAGGATATAGTCCGATCCGCCGAAATCGTTGATCTTCACCTGCGCGGCGAGGAGCCGGGGCAGCAGCGGCGCGATCGCCCGGCGATAGGCCTCGGCCCGCGCATCGCCGCCGGCCGGCAGCTTGGCGGCCTCCCCGGCGAGAATGGTGGCGCGGTGGAGGTTGGTCGGGTGGGTGTCGAAGAAGCCGGAGGCATATTTCTGGCCGGGCCGCTGCCCGTGGCCGACCGCGCGGGCATCCTCCTCGGCCATCACCGACTGCCACAGCGCGGGCGCCGAACCGGCCGGATAGCCCGAGGCGGAGAGATAGCGCAGGCCCAGCAGATCGGCCTCGGCCTCCTGCTCGCGATCGAAGCGGTAGAGCGAGCCGACGAGCGCCATCTGCGTGCCGCCGACCGGCGTGTTGCTGATCCCGCCCAGCACGCCGAGCCAGGCCATCACGTCGGTCGTGCCGCGCCGCGCCTTGAAGCCGCGCAGGCCGTGGCGCAGCTCGAAATGCGCGAACTCATGGCCGATCACGGCGGCCAGCTCGCCTTCGTCATGCACCCGGAGGAACAGCCCCGACCACACCTCCATCGCGCCATTGGGCATCATCGAGGCGTTGAAGGCGGGCACCTCCATCACATAGACGCGCACGCCCGCGCAGCGCTCCGGCCCCACCGTCCGGCACAGAACGGAGCGGACATAGGCCTCGATGCCGCCGCCTCGGATGCGCAGGGGGCTGTCGCGGAGCTGGCGCTCGCGCTCGTCGGCCTCCATCCACAGGCCGCGCTCGTCGACCGTCGTCGGCTCATAGGCGGCGGTATAGGGCGGCAGCACCGGGATGGGTTCGGAGAATGCGGGCCTCCCCGCGCAAACCCCAGCCAGCAGCGCGAGGCGGAGGAGCGCCCGCCTCATGGCGTGCCGGCGCTGGCGAGATCGACCGGCTTGCCGGGGAAGCCCGCCAGCAATTCGCGGACCCTTTTCGCCGCACCCTCGGGCGTCCGCACATCGCCGCCCATCTGGCGATCCGCGTTGAGCCAGACCAGTTCGCCGGTCCTCAGATCGATCAGCCCGGCATGGCCGATATGCACCCCCGACGTGACGCCCACCCCGCCGAGCGCGCCGACCACCTGCAACACCTTGCGGCCGGTCGATCCATATTCGTCATGCGTGGTGATGAAGAGCGCATAGTCCGCCCCTTCGAGGGACTTCAATCGCGCGATGCCGTCGCCGACGCCCCATTCGAAGGCGCCGGACCGCTTCTTGGTCTCCAGCCGGTTGCCGACGAAGAACTGATATTCGATCACGGAATCCGCCACCGCGCTGAACAGGTGGGCATATTGGGTCACCAGCGGCCCTTCGCCGGTCGTCCCTTCCGCATAGCCGATCACCTGGTTGCCGAGCTTCGACTGCGCTTCCGCGAGCGCGCCGGCGAGATTGTCGCGGGCCTGCTGCGTCCAGTCGGCATTGGGTTCGTAGAGGCCGCCGGTCGACTGCGCGCCGACCTGGATGGTCGGCCGCATGACCATGATCCGCACGGTGCCGGGCCTCAGGACGAAGCCCTCCTTCTTGCCCGTCTTCTCCTGCGCCAGCGACGGCGTGGAGACGAGCAGGATGAGTGCGAGCGCCGCCGCTCGCCGGAATGATGCCAGTGCCATGAGCCCCCCTCACGTCGCCCTTTCCTTATCCGGTTCCGGGGCGCCGGGGAGGGGGTTTTGCCGTCAATCGTGGGGCATCTGGCTCCCGATCCTGCCGCCCCTCTCCGGCGCGGCGCGTCGCCGCTGGTTCATGACGCGGGCTGTCCGTTGATGCGGTCGATCAGTTGCCGGTGGGAGGGCAGGTCGTCCGCCGCGCGCTCGCCATAGCGCCGGATCTTGAGGAGCAGCTTCTCGGCCGCGCGCATGGCGGCCAGATCCGTGGCTTCGGAGGGGAGATCGGTCGCGAACTCCATGCCGTAGAGGATATATTGATAGTTGAAGAAGGCGAAGCTCTCGAGATCGAGGATGAAGTCGTAGCGGTTGGGCGGCCGGTGGCGCCACTGGTCGAGCAGTTCCTTCAGCCGGTCCGGGATGGAGGCGGGATCGACATTGTCGCGCCAGAAGGGCTCCTCGCGCCGGCTCAGGCAATAATGCAGCTTGAGGAAGCTGACGATGTTGTCGAACCGCGCCGTCATCAGCGTGTTGAAGCGACTGGCCGGCGCATCGATCGGGCCGTGATGGGGGAACAGCTCGGCGATCATCGCCACCGCCGCTTCGATCAGCACCACGCCGGTCGATTCCAGCGGCTCCAGAAAGCCCGCCGACAGCCCGACAGCGACGCAATTGCCGACCCATTGCCGCTCGCGATAGCCGGGCTCGAACGACAGCAGCCGCGTCTCGACCTCGTCGATGCGATCGCCCGCATAGGCGCGCAGCGTCGCGGCGGCGCGGGCATCGTCCATATGGTCGCTCGAATAGACGCAGCCGAGGCCGCGCATCCCGGCGAGCGAGATGTCCCACGTCCAGCCCGCCTCGTGCGCGGCCGCGATGGTGAAGCTCGGCAGCGGCGCGTCCGGCCGGTCATAGGGCAGCTTGCAGGCGAGCGCGCGGTCGGTGAACAGATAGGGCCGCGCCGAGCGGAACGGCACGCCCAGCGCCCGGCCGATCAGCTCCGCGCGGAAGCCCGAGCAGTCGATGTAGAGATCCGCCCTGAGCGGCCCATGCTCGCGGCTGACGACATGATCGATCCGGCCCGCCGCATCGAGAACGACATCCTCAAGCCGGTCCTTCACATGCCGGACGCCGAGTTCCACGGCGCGCTCGGCGAGCAGCCGGCCGAGCTGCCCGGCGTCGAAATGATAGGCGTAGCTGAGCGGCCCGGTGAAGGCCTCCTCGTCCGGCCCCTTGGGCGCGCGCCGGGCCTCCGCGACGCGGTTCTGGATGGTCATCGCCTCGGCGAAGGGCGGGCGCGTCGCCTTGTCCTGCCGCAGCCAGTGGGGGACGAGGCCCGGCGCATCGGCGTAGAGCGGCGCCTCGAAGGGGTGGAAATAGCGATGCCGCTGCCCGTCCTGCGGCGCGTGCAGCCAGTCGGTGAAGCAGACGCCCTGCTTGAAGGTGGCGGAGGTCTCGCGGATGAAGCGGGTCTCGTCGATGCCGAGGAAGCGCAAGGTGCTCCGCATCGTCGGGAAGGCGCCTTCGCCGACGCCGATCGTGCCGATCTCGGGCGATTCCAGCAGCGTGATCTGGCGGTGCGGATGATCGGCGAGATCGAGGAAGCGGGCGAGATAGGCCGCCGTCAGCCAGCCCGCGGTGCCGCCGCCGATAATCAGGATCGAGCGCATGCCCTAAGCCCTCACGAACAGATTCTTGAGCCATGCCGGCCCGGTGCGCGCCGCCTGACGCCAGTCGTCGCCGTCATCCTCGTCCCCGGCGGACCAGCCGCGCGGGTTGAGGAGCTTGACCCGCCCCGCCTTGAAGGCGGTGGTCTGGTGCGTGACGAGTGTCAGCTTATGCTCGATCGCGGTGGCGGCGAGCAGGCCGTCGCGGGCATCGGCATAGCCGAGCTGGCCGCTGCGGCGGACCACGGCGGCGTCCACGGGCAGGATGCGGCCCTCGAACGCGCGCATCACCTGCTCGTCGATCCACGGGCGGAGCGCGGCGCCCGCGGCCTTGCCCGGCCTGCCCGATTTGCGCGCGCCATTCTCCAGCTCCAGCAGGGTGAGCGCGGAGATGAAGAGCGTCTGCCGCGACACGCTGCCCGCCCAGGCGATCAGGCCGGGATCGGCCCGGCCCGCCTTGGCGCGCCCGAGATCGACGAGGACGGGGGTGTCCAGCAGATACATCAGTCGGCCGCACCGCGACGGCTCCACACGCCTGTCGAGCGCGGCGGATCGGCGGCGTCAGCCGGGGCGGGCATGGCGAGCAGATCGACGATGCTCTCCGTCTGGCCGCTCATCTGGCGATAGGCGTCGATGCTCATCAGCACATGGGTGGGCCGCCCGCGATCGGTGATGAACACCGGCTCGATCCGCGCCGCGCGCTTCGCCTGGCTGACATCCTGATTGAAATCGCGGCTGCTGACGATCTTCATGGCCCCTCGACCGGCCCCCGAAAGCCTCTCTGATGTAGGCATGTTACTACGCCGGGGCGAGGCGGCAACGGAAATGCGCCTTGGCGGGGTCCGATCCCCTCGATAATCGGGCCGCATGGCGACACGCGCGAGACGGAAGGGGAGGAAGGCGTCCCGCGCGCATCGCTGGACGCGCCTCGAGATCGCGGTGCTGTCCGCCTTCGCCATCGCGGTGGTGGGAGTGTGGCTGGCGACGCGCGACTGGCGGCCGGCTCCGCCGCCGGCGGCGCCCCATCGTCTCACCGCCGAGGAAGCGCGCGCCGTCAACGCCGCCACCCCCTTTGCCGACGATCATCCGCGCGCGGCCCGGCCGTTCCGTTTCCAGGGAAGCCCGGCGGCGCGCGAGCAGGCGGTGCAATGCCTCGCCACCGCCGCGATCTACGAGGCCGGCAGCGACGAGCGGGGCCGCAGGGCGGTGATGCAGGTGGTGCTCAACCGGCTCGCCTTGCCGCAATATCCCAAGACGGTGTGCGGCGTGGTCTATCAGGGCGCGTCACGGGTGACGGGGTGCCAGTTCTCCTTCACCTGCGACGGATCGCAGGCGCGCCGCCCCGAGCATGAAGGCTGGGACGCGGCGCGGGCGGAGGCGAAGCGCGCTCTCGGCGGCTATGTCTTCGCGCCCGTCGGCACCGCGACCCATTATCATGCCAACTGGATCGTGCCCTATTGGAAGGGCTCGCTCGACAAGATCGCGCAGGTTCACAGCCATATCTTCTACCGGCCGCACCTGCGCTCCCCGATCCAGTTCGGCCCGCCTCAATAGGCGAGCGCGCAGCCGTCCGCCCGCATCTCGGACGCGGCGGCGTAGACGAGCTGGCCCTGATCGGGCTTGTACTCGACGCATTCGTAGCGGCCGAAGCCGCCATCCGATTCTCCGAGCTTCCAGCCCATATTGGCGAGCGCGGCTTTGGTCGCCTCCGGCACGCCGCTTTCGAGGCGGAGCAGGCCGTTGGCGGGCATTCCCGGACTATCCTCGCCCATCGACTCCGAAGAGCCCTCATGATGCCAGCGCGGGCTGTCGCCCGCCGCCTGCACGTCGAGGCCATAATCGGTGCGGTTGACGATGATCTGGGTCTGGCCCTGCGGCTGCATGTCGCCGCCCATCACGCCGAAGGCGAGCCATGGCGCGCCCTTCACGGTGGCGAAGCCGGGGATGATCGTCTGGAACGGGCGCTTGCCGGGCTGGTAGATGTTGGGGTGCCCGTCCTTCAGGCTGAAGAGCTGGCCGCGATCCTGGAACATGAAGCCCAATCCGTCCGCCACCAGCCCCGATCCCATGCCGCGGAAGTTGGACTGGATCATCGACACCATCATCCCGTCCTTGTCGGCGCAGGAGAAATAGGTGGTGTCGCCATGGCTCGGCGCCTGCCCCGGATAGACGGGGGTGAGGATGCGGTCCGGCCGGATCAGCTTGGCGCGCTCGGCGGCATATTCCTTGGAGATCAGCCACTCGACCGGCACCTTCGAGAAGTGCGGATCGGCGTAATAGCGGGCGCGGTCCTCATAAGCGAGGCGCTTGGCCTCGACCTGCAAATGGATCGACAGCGGCGACTGGAAGCCCGCGCCGCGCATGTCGAAATGCTCCAGCATGTTGAGCATCTGGAGCGTGGCGATGCCCTGCGTGTTGGCGCCGAGCGCGTGGACGGTGGTGCCGCGATAGTCGGTCTGGTGCGGCTCGACCCATTCGCCATGATGGGCGGCCAAGTCCTCATAGCGCAGCCAGCCGCCGATCCGCTTGAAATAGGCGTCGATCGTCTTCGCGATCTCGCCCTTGTAGAAGACGTCGCGGCCCCCTTCGGCGATCAGCCTGTAGGTGTGCGCCAGATCGGGGTTGCGGAAGATCTGCCCCGTCTCCGGCCCGCCATGGCCGAGGCCGTAGGTGCGGATCGCATTCTCCGTCTCCTCGACGCCCGAGCCGGGACGCAGGAAGATCTTGAGGTTGCGGCGGATATAATAAGCGATGATCTCGGGCACCGGCGCGCCTTCGCTGGCATAGCCGATGGCGGGCTCGAACAGCTCGGCCCATTTGAGCTTGCCGTAGCGCTGATGGAGCATCCACCACGCATCGAGCGCACCCGGCACGGACACCGAGATCGCGCCGAGGGCCGGCAGCGCCCCGTTCTTCGCACGCGAGCGGGCGGTCTCGAGGCTCAGCCCGCGTGGCGAGCCGCCGGAGCCCGCAAGCCCCATCACCTTCTTCGCCTTCGGATCCCACAGCATGGCGAAGCAGTCGCCGCCGATGCCCGACGATGTCGGCTCCAGCACGCCGAGGCAGGCGTTCATGGCGATGGCGGCATCCACCGCCGAGCCGCCCTTCCTGAGGATATCGATCGCGGCGAGCGTCGCCAGCGGCTGGGCCGAGCCCGCCGCGCCATGCGTGCCGTAGACCGCGCTGCGCGAGGCGAAGCTGGCGCCGACCGGCCGATCACCGGCATGGACGTCGGGGCGGATGAAGCGCTCGGCGCCTGCGGGCTCGAACTTCGGCAGGTCGGCCGGCCGGGTCTCGGCGAGGAGCGGGGCGGCCATCGCGGCGGCCGGGAGCGAGGCGAGAAATTGTCTGCGGCGCAAGATCGATCTCCATTTCCCCCCGGAGATACGCGGCAGAGCTTTAGCGACGATCGCCGGGCAGGCAAGCCGCTCTTCCCATTGCCCGGCGCAGGCGGCATCAGATGGGAGCATGAAAACAATCGTCGATCCCGATCGCGCGCTGGCGGACGGACTGGCCGCGCTCCGAGCCGAATTTCAGGTGCCGGCCGGCTTCCCGCCCGCCGTGCTCGCCGCCGCCGAGGCGGCCGCGCACAGGCCCTTCACCGAGCATGTCGACTGCACCGCGATGCGTTTCGTGACGCTCGACCCGGCGTCCTCGACCGATCTCGACCAGGCTTTCGCGATCGAGCGGGCGGGGGGCGACATCCTGCTCCATTATGCCATCGCGGACGTCGCGTGGTTCGTCACCGACGGCGATGCGATCGATGCCGAGACGTGGGCGCGCGGCGAGACGCTCTATCTGCCCGACGGCAAGGCGGGGCTGCATCCGCCGATCCTGGGCGAGCAGGCCGCCAGCCTGTTGCCCAATGGGGACAGGGCGGCGGTGATCTTCACGGTGCGCGTCGGCGGTGACGGCAAGTCGGTGCTGGAGGGGGCGGAGCGCGCGGTGATCCGCTCGGTCGCCAAGCTCGCTTATGAGACGGTGCGGCCCGAGGATCTGCCGCCCGATTTCGAGGAACTGGCCCGCCGCATCGACGCCGCCGAGACGGCGCGCGGCGCGGCCCGCGTCGATCCGCCGGAGCAGGAGGTGGCGCGCGGCGACGACGGCAGGCTGCGGCTGGCCTTCCGGCCCCGCCGCGTCTCCGAGGATCGCAATGCGGCGCTGTCGCTCGCCACCAACCTCGCGGTGGCCGATGCGCTTCAGGTGCACCGCACCGGCCTGTTCCGCGTCATGGCCGGCCCGAATCCCGGCGCGATCGCGCGGCTGCGCCACACCGCCGGGGCGTTCGGGCTCGACTGGCCGGCCGGGCAGCCGCTCGACCAGTTCTCGCAGACGCTGAGCGCCAACGATCCGAAGCAGGCGGCCTTCATGCTGGCGATCCGCCGCGCGGGGAACGGCGCCTCCTACGCGCCCTATCGCGATGGCGTGACACCGTGGCACGCGGCGATGGCGGCGACCTATGCGCAGGCGACCGCGCCGCTCCGCAGGCTGGCCGACCGTTATGTGATCCGCGCCGCGCTGGCGGTCGCCAACGGCCGGCCCGTGCCCGATGCCGTGAGCGCGGCGTTCGAGCGGCTTCCTCCCGTGATGGCCCGCGCCGACGCCCGCTCCGGCCAGATCGAGCGCGCCGTCATCGATCTCGCCGAGGCGGTGCTGCTCGCCGATCATGAGGGCGAGGCCTTCTCCGCCACCGTCACCGACGTCGACGATCGCGGCGCGCGCATCCAGCTTTGCGATCGCCCGGTCGTGGCGCGGGTGGCGACGGACGGGCTGCATCCCGGCGACATGATCCGGGTGAAGCTCGACGGCGTCGACATGGCGCGCCGGACGATCCGTTTCGAGGCGGCCGGCTAGGCCCCGTCGAGCGGGAGCCGGCGCGTCACGCCGATATTCTCCAGGAACGCCGTGTCGTGGCTCACCACCAGCAGCGCGCCGTCATAGGCCCGGAGCCCCGCCTCCACCGCCGTCACGGACTCGATGTCGAGATGGTTGGTCGGCTCGTCGAGGATGAGGAGGGGCGGCGGCGCGGGGCTGCCCAGCACGCAGGCGAGGCCGGCGCGCAGCATCTGCCCGCCGCTCAGCGTGTCGCAGCGCCGGTCGCCGGCCTCGGCACGGAACCCGAAGCGGGCGAGGGCTGCCCGGCAGCCATTCTCGTCGACCCCCGGATTGAGGCGGGCATAATTCTCCGCGATCGTCCCGGCCGGATCGAGCAGGCTCACCCGCTGGTCGAAGAGCGCGGCCGGGACATGGACCATCACCCGGCCCGAGAAGGGCGCGAGATCGCCCGTAACGACGCGCAACAGCGTCGATTTCCCCGATCCGTTGGCGCCGACGATAGCGACCCGCTCCGGCCCGGCGATCTTCAGCGACACATCGCGCAGGACCGGCTCGGCCGGATCATAGCCCGCCGTCACATGGGCCAGCGCCAGCACCTCACGAGTGGGAGCCAGCCCGGTGGGGGCGAGCTGCACCGAGAGGGGCTCGATCCGCTCGATCCTCTCCCTGGCCTGTTCGAAGGCTTGCGAGGCGTCGGCGCGCAGCCGATCGGCGAGACGGGCGCCACCGCCGCCGCTATTCTCCGCCTTCTCCTTGCGCGCGCCCAGAAGAATGCGCGGCATTCCGCCCTTCGCGGCGCTGCGGCTGCCGGCGGCGTCGCGGCGCTGCTGCCGTTCGGTCGCGACCTGCGCCTTGCGCTCCACCTCGGCGACGCGCCGCTCGGCGGAGGCGAGATCCTGCTCGGCCGCCGCCAGCTCGATCGCCTTGCGCGCGCGATACTGGCTCCAGTTCCCGCCATAGCGCTGGGCGCCGAGCGTGGTCAGTTCGACGATGGCGTCCATGGCGTCGAGCAGTTCGCGGTCATGGCTGACGACGATCGCCCCGGCGCGCCAGCCGTGGAGGAGATCGCGCACCGCCTGCCGTCCGTCGCGGTCGAGATTGTTGGTCGGCTCGTCGAGCAGCAGGAAATCGGGCGCGGCGAAGATCGCGCCCGCCAGCGCCGCCCGCGTCCGCTGCCCGCCCGACAGGCGGACGAGCGGGGCGTCCAGCGGCAGGTCGAGGCCCACCTGCGCCAGCGCCTCTTCGGCGCGCGCTTCAAGCGTCCAGTCCGCCTCGGCCAGCTCGTCGAGGGTGGCGACGCCCGCCTCGGCGCGGTGGAGGAGGGCGAGGCCATCGGCGATGCCGAGCAGGTTGGCCAGCGTTTCCCGCGGCGAGAGCTGGACGATCTGGCGCAGCGTGCCGACCGTGCCCTGCACGCGGACGGACCCTCGGGAGGGCTCCAGCTCGCGCGTCAGCAGGCGCAGCAGCGTCGATTTGCCGACGCCGTTGCGGCCGACGAGGCCGGCGCGTTCGCGGCCGAAATCGAGCGTCAGATCGTCGAGGACGGCCCGGCCGTCAGGCGTGGACCAGGCGAGATGCGAAACGGAGATGGCGGGCATGGATCGAGGCTTTCCTGGCGGCAAGGCGGATGGGCGTTGCGGTCAGGGAAAGATCCATTGTCGGGCACTCCGGGTAACGAGGGCGGCAGGTTAGGCCCGCCGCCCCCTTGAGGCAAGTCAGGCCGGGCGGGCCAGCGCCAGCACCGCGTCGGCGAAGGCGGCGGGCGCCTCCTGCGGCAGGTTGTGGCCGATGCCGCCGCGGATCAGGCGATGCTCGTAGCGGCCGGTGAAGCGGGCGCGATAGGCGGCCGGCTGGGGATGCGGCGCGCCGTTGGCGTCGCCCTCCATGGTGATGGTCGGCACCACGATGGCGGGCGCGGTGGCGAGCTTCTGCTCATAGGCGTCATATTTCGCCTCGCCCTCGGCCAGCCCGAGCCGCCAGCGATAATTGTGGATCACGATCGCGGCATGATCCGGGTTGGCGAAGGACCGGGCGGTGCGCTCGTAGGTGGCATCGTCGAAATGCCATTGCGGGGAGGCGAGCTGCCAGATCAGCTTGTTGAAATCGTGGCGGTTCTGCTCATAGCCGAGCTTGCCCCGCTCGGTCGCGAAGTAGAACTGATACCACCAGGCCAGCTCCGCCTTGGGCGGCAGCGGCGCGGCATTGGCGTGCTGGCTGCCGATCAGATAACCGCTCACCGAGACGAGCCCCGCGCACCGTTCCGGCCACAGCGCGGCGACGATGTCGGCGGTCCGCGCGCCCCAGTCGAAGCCGGCGAGCAGCGCCTTGGGGATCTTGAGCGCGTCCATCAGCGCGATCGCATCGAGCGCGAGCGCCGCCTGCTGCGCGTTGCGCACCGTGTCCGCCGAACGGAAGACGGTGCTCCCCGAGCCGCGCAGATAGGGGATGATGACCCGATGCCCCGCCTTCACCAGCAGCGGCGCCACATCGACGAAGGCGTAGATGTCATAGGGCCAGCCGTGGAAGAGGATCACCGGCGCGCCGTTCGCCGGCCCCATGTCGACATAGCCGACGTTGAGCGGGCCGGCATCGATCTGGCGGAGCGGGGGGAAAGCGTTCCCGGTCGGCGTGGCGGGGACGGCGGCGCGGGCCGTGCCCTCCACCCCGCCGATCTGCAGCGCCGCGACGCCCATCGCGGCCAGCCCGAAGAAATTGCGACGGCTCGGATCGGCCGGCTGATCCGAAGGAAGGGTCGTCATGTCGGTGTCTCCTGCGAGGGTCTTAGTGGGCGGCGTGCGGCTGGGCGTCGGTCTGTGGCACGACGAAGCGGATGGTCTTGCGATCGAGCGGCTGGTGGTTGGCATTGGCAAGGATCACCTCCACGCTGTGCGGGCCTGCGGGCAGGCCCACGAGGATCAGCGGTTCGCCGCTGGCATCCGCCCAATGCCATGGCGCCCCGTCGACCGCGACGTGGATGTGGCCGATGCGCGGGCTGACGTCGAGCGCCTTGGGGCCGAACACGGGCTCGATCCGCAGATTTTCGGCGCGGTACTGGATGAACACACGGCCCTCGGCGAGCGGGCCGGGGAGCGGCGGATCGACGATGAGGCGCGCCGGCGGCTGCGGCTCGGCGAGGGGGACGACGCCGGCCGGGCCGAGGATCTCGCCCGCCGTCTGGGCGCAGACCGCGCCCGTCGCCGGCAGGAGGAGGAGCGTGGCGAGCCCCAGCGTGCGGAGCGTCATGTTGCGTGTCATGGATGATCTCCCGGTTCAGGCCTGCGCTTCGGGTTCCGCCCGCGGCTGGACGGCTGCCTGAAGCAGCGTGGCCGCGGCGCAGGAGGCCGCACCGATAACGGCGGAACATGCCAGAATGGCGTACGTCGAGGCGACGGGCGCGAGACCCGAATAGAAGAAGCTCGTCAGCCCGAGAAAATAGGCGATCGGATTGTTGAGCGGAGCCAGCGTCCGCAGGCTCAGCACGAGGATGACGACGCCCGAGACGGCCAGCGGCGTGGCGGCATCGCCCAGCGTCGGCGTCAGCAGCCGGATCGCGATCGCGGTTCCGATCCCGAAGGCGAGGCCCAGCAGGAAGCAGCCGAGATCGGCGAGATTGTCCCGCGTCGAGGCGCCGGCGAGATTATAGGCCACCCAGCCGAGGAACATGGCGGAGGCGGGCAGCATCACCGCGATCGTGCCGTAGGTCGCGACACCCGCGACGGCGGCGACGACCAGCGAGACGGCATGGAAGCGGATATCCTTGAGGGGGTGAGCCGGCATCGGGTTTCTCCGGGGAATGGAGGGGGTGTGCGGGCCGGAGGGGACGGCCTGCACGGGGAGAGGATGTCAGTTCAGGGTGATCTCCACGGCGATGTTGCCGCGCGTCATCTTGGAATAAGGGCAGGTCTGGTGCGCCTGATCGGCGATGGCGCGCGCCGTCGCGGCATCGAGGCCCGGCAGGCTCACCTTGAGGCGGGCCTGAAGGAAATAGCCGCTGTCGCCCTTGGCGAGATCGACCTCGGCATCCACCGCGGTATCGGCCGGGAGCTTCACGCCCGCCGCCTGCGCGGCCAGACCCATCGCGCCGATGAAGCAGGCGGACCAGCCGGCGGCGAAGAGCTGCTCGGGATTGGTGCCCTGACCCGCGCTGCCCGGAGGCGACAGGCGGATGTCCAGCCGGCCGTCGCTGCTCTGTGCGCTGCCGTCGCGGCCGCCGGTGGTGTGGGTGCGGCCGGTGTAGAGGATCGTGTCAGTCATGTCCGTCACTCCTATTAAATCGTGTCCGATCAGATCGGATGCGAGTTATTAGGCTTGGCCGCCGCGCGGCGTCAACCCCCAAAACAATCGTATGCGATTTATTTTTTCCGTACCCCCGATCGGGGACGGCGTAGCTGCCCGGAATCGACGCTGCTGCTGGCGGATAATCGCGCTATAGCCACCCGGCCCCTTCGCTGGAGATGCCATTATGTCGACGATGCGCGCGATGATCGTTCCGCAACCCGGAGCTTCCCTGGAGTTGGTGGAACGCGCCGTTCCCGAGCCGGGCCGCCATGAAGTTCGGATCAGGGTCCATGCCTGCGGCGTCTGCCACAGCGATTCGGTGACGGTGCAGGGCCTGTTCCCCGGCATCGAATATCCGCGCGTCCCCGGCCATGAGGTGGTGGGCACGATCGAGGCCGTCGGCGCCGACGTGGATGGCTGGAGCGCCGGAGAGCGTGTCGGCGTGGGCTGGTTTCCGGGCTCGTGCGGCTATTGCGGCCATTGCCGGCGGGCCGAGGCCTTCGCCTGCGAGAATGTCCATGGCGCCACCGGCGTGTCGCGCGACGGCGGCTATGCGACGCACATGATCGCGGACGCCTCGGCGCTGGCGCGCGTGCCGGCCTCGCTCGATTCGGTCGAGTCCGCGCCCTTGCTGTGCGCGGGCATCACCACCTTCAACGCGATCCGCAATTCGGGCGCGCGGGCGGGCGATCTCGTCGCGGTGCAGGGCATCGGCGGCCTCGGCCACCTTGGCATCCAGTTCGCGGCGCGGCTCGGCTTCCGCACGGTCGCGGTCAATCGCGGGCGCGACAAGGAGGCGCTGGCCCGGAAGCTCGGCGCGCACGACTATATCGACAGCGCGGCGGACGACCCCGCAGAGGCCCTCCAGAAGATGGGCGGCGCCAGGGCGATCATCGCCACCGTCACCAATGCCGACGCGATGCAGGCGATCGTCGGCGGCCTGGGCGCGGGCGGCACGATGATGCTGATCGGCGCGACCGGCCCGATCAGCATCAACCCGATCGAGCTTCTGATGAAGAGCGCGGGCGTGAAGGGCTGGTATTCGGGCACGTCCGCGGATTCGGAGGACACGCTGCGCTTCAGCGAACTGCACGCCATCGGCTCGATGAACGAGATCTATCCCTTCGCCGAGGCGCAGGCCGCCTACGATCACATGATGAGCGGCAAGGCGCGTTTCCGCGTCGTGCTGAAGATGGACTGAGCCCCTAAAGGCGCGCCAGCCGCCCCCCGTCGGCCAGCAGCGAGGCGCCGGTGACGAACCGCGCCTCGTCGGAGGCGAGGAACAGGATCGCGGCGGCGATCTCGGCGGGCGTGCCGATATCCTCGGGCGCGATCACCTCCAGCCCCGATGCGATATTGGGGCTGGAGCGCAGCATCTCGGTATCCACCGCGCCGGGCAGCACGGCGTTGGCGCGGATGCCGCGCGCGGCCCCCTCGATCGCGGTCGAGCGGGTGAGGCTCTCCAGCGCCGCCTTGGCGGCCGCATAGGGCGCGACCAGCGGCGAGGTCTGCCGCGCGTGGATCGAGGCGACGTTCACGATCGCGCCGCCGTCCGCCATGTCGCGCAACGCCGCACCGGCGAGCAGCGCCGCGCCGAGGAAGTTGACGTCGAGCAGCCGCCGCCACTCCGCCCCGCCGATCTCGGCGAGCGGCCTGTAGATCATCATGCCCGCGACGTTGACGATCAGGTCCAGCCCGCCGAGTTCGGCCAGCGTGCGCTCGACCAGCGAGGCCACGGCAGCCTCGTCGCCGATATCGCAGGCGAAGGAGGAGACGTGCGGCGCGCCGAGCGCATGGAGCCGCTCGATCAGTCCCGCGTCCGGCGAGCGCAGGTCCGCCAGCATCAGGCTCGCGCCTTCCGCCGCCAGCCGCTCGGCGGTGGCGAGGCCGATGCCGCCGAGCCCGCCGGTGACGATCGCGCGCTTGCCCTCGAACCGCCTCACCATTCGCGCAGGCTCCCATCCGGCCCCCGCCATACCGGATTGCGCCAGCGATGGGCATCCTTCGCCGCCTCGCGCACGCGCGCCTCGTCGATGCTGACGCCGAGCCCCGGCGCGGTCGGCACGGCGACGCTGCCCTCGTGGATATCGAAGACGCTGGCGTCGGTGACGTAGGTCAGCAGATCGGCCGATGGCGTGTTGTAATGGATGCCGAGCGACATCTCCTGGATCACGAAATTGGGCGTCGTCGCCGCAAGCTGGAGGCACGACGCCAGCGCCAGCGGCCCGAGCGGACAATGCGGCGCCACCGCGACGTCGTAAGCCTCCGCCATCGAGGCGATGCGCCGCGCTTCGGAGAGGCCGCCGGCATGGCTGAGATCGGGCTGGATGATGTCGACCGCGCCCAGCTCGAACAGGCGCTTGAAATCCATGCGGGTATAGAGCCGCTCGCCGAGCGCGATGGGCGTGCTGGTCTGGGCGGCGAGCTGGGCGATGGCCTCGGGGTTTTCGGAGAGCAGCGGCTCTTCGATGAACAGCGGGCGCAGCGGTTCGAGCGCGTGCGCGAGTTGGCGCGCCATCGGCTTGTGGACGCGGCCGTGGAAGTCGACGCCGGCGTCGATCCCCGTCTCGCGGACGAGCTGGAGGCGGCGGACGCTGTCGTCGAGCTTCGCCGGGCTGTCGAGCCAGCCCAGATCCTCGGTGCCGTTCATCTTCACCGCGCGGAAGCCCTGCGCCTGCCGCGCGGCGGCGGCCTCGGCGACGTCGTGCGGGCGGTCGCCGCCGATCCACGCATAGACGTCGATCCGCTCGCGCACCTGGCCGCCGAGCAACTGCCAGACGGGGACGCCCAGCCGCTTGCCCTTGATGTCCCACAGAGCCTGGTCGATGCCCGAGATCGCCGACATCAGCACCGGACCGCCGCGATAGAAGCCGAGGCGGTAGAGCGTCTGCCACGCATCCTCGATGCGGTCTGCCTCCGTGCCGATCAGCCGATCCCGCGCGCTCTCCAACGCGCCGAGCACCGCCTCGCCATGGCCTTCGAGGCTGGCCTCGCCCCAGCCGATCAGGCCGTCGTCGGTCTCGACGCGGACGAACACCCAGCGGGGCGGCACGAGGAAGGCATCGATCTGGGCAATCCGGCTCATGAGGCAAGCCTGTCCTTTTGGGTGAAGCGGGTGAGGAGGGTGGGAAGCGAGAGGCCGCCGGTCTGGCGGAGGCGATCGAAGATCACGGCCGCGAGCAGGATTCCGCCGCGCACGACATATTGGTAGAAAGTGGGCACATCGAGCAGGTTGAGCGCGTTCTGCGCCGCCCCCATGATGAACACGCCGATGACGACCCCGATCATGGTCGCGACGCCGCCCGAGAGCGATACGCCGCCCAGCACGCAGGCGGAGATGACCGCGAGTTCCAGCCCCTGGCTGGTGTTGGGCTGGCCCGAGGTGATCCGCGCGGCGAGCACGATGCCGGCGAGCGCGGTCACGAGGCCCTGCAGCACGAACACGGCGATCCGCACCCGATCGACGGGAACGCCGGCGAGGCGCGCGGCCTCGGGGTTGCCGCCGATCGCCAGCACGTTGCGCCCGAAGCTGGTGCGCTTGAGCAGGAAGCCGAAGCCGATGAATGTCAGCAGCATCAGCCAGATCGGATAGTTGATCCCGAAGAGCGTCCCCGAGCCCAGCGCGTAGAAGCGTTCGGCCGGGATCGACACCGCCTGTCCGCCGGATACGAGGAAGGCGAGGCCGCGCACGATCTCCATCGTGGCGAGCGTCACGATCAGCGAATTGACCTTGAGCCGCGCGACCACCCAGCCGTTGAGGAAGCCCGCCGCCGCACCCGCCGCGAGCCCCGCGAGGATGCCGGCGGCGACGCTCCCCGTCCGGGCGATCACCACGGCGGTGAGCACGCCCGACAGCGCGGTGATCGAGCCGACCGAGAGGTCCACCTCGCGCAGCGCGAGCACCAGCATCATCGTCGTCGCGATCGTGCCGACCAGCGTCACCGACAGGACGAGGCCGCGCATGTTCCGCAGCCCCAGAAAGTCCGGCACCAGCGCGCCCAGCAGCGCGAACAGCACCAGCAGCATCAGCAGCGGCCCGAGGGCGCCCAGCCGGCGGAGAAGGGGAGGGGATGCGCTCATGATTGTCCTGTGGAGGCGTCGGGCAGGGCGAGGCGGAGAAGGCGGTCGGGCGTGGCGTCGGCACGCGGCACGATGCCGGCGACGCGGCCCTCCCGCATGACGATGATGCGGTCCGCCACGCCCATCACCTCGGGCATGTCGGAAGAGGCGAAGAGGATGGTCCGGCCCTCTTCGGCGAGGCGGTACATATGGGCGTAGATTTCGCTGCGCGCGCCGACGTCGATGCCGCGGGTGGGCTCGTCCATCAGCAGGATGCGCGAGTCCGCCGCCAGCCAGCGGGCGATGATCGCCTTCTGCTGGTTGCCGCCCGAGAGCGTGGCGATGGCGGTGGCGGGCGAGGCGGTCTTCACCCGCATGAGCTGGATGAGGTCGGCGGCCTGCGTGCCCTCGTCGCGTTCGTCGATCAGCGGGCGGCCGAGGAGGTTGCGGCGGGCGAGCGCGATATTCTCGGCGACGGCGGCGAGCGGGACGATGCCCTCGTCCTTGCGGTCCTCCGGGCAGAGCGCGAGCCCGGCGGCGATGGCGCGGCGCGGGTCGGCCGACACGAGCGGTTCGCCATGGATGAGGACGTCGCCGCCGGTCGACGGCACCGCGCCGTAGATCAGCCGGAACAGCTCCGACCGCCCCGCGCCGACAAGGCCGAAGAAGCCGAGGATTTCGCCCCGCCGCGCCTCGAAGCTCAGCGGCGCGCGCAGGCCCGGCCCTTCGAGGCGGCTCACCGCTACCGCGACATCGCCCAAGGGCCGGGCGCGATAGTCATAGATGTCGGTGATTGTGCGGCCCGCCATCGCGGTGATGAGCTGGTCCTGCGTCAGCGCCTTCATGTCGGGATAATCGGCGACATGCCGGCCGTCGCGCAGCACGGTGACGCTGTCGGAGATTTCGAACACCTCCTCCATCCGGTGGCTGACATAGAGGATGGCGCGGCCGTCGCGGCGCAGATCGTCGATGATCCGCATCAGCGTGCGCGTCTCGCGGGCGGAGAGCGAGCTGGTCGGCTCGTCGAAGGCGATGATGCGGGCGTCGCGGGCGAGCGCCTTGCCGATCTCGATCATCTGCCGCTTGCCGATCGAGAGCGTGCGGACCCTGGCGTCGGGATCGATGTCCTCGCCGAGCCGGGCGAGGATGGCCCGTGCGCGCTCGCGGGCCGCGTGGGCGTCGATGACGCCGAACCGCGTCGGCATCATGCCGAGCAGCAGATTCTCGGTGACGCTGAGGTCGGGCGCGAGATGGAGTTCCTGATGGATGATCGCGATGCCCGCCGCCTGACTGTCACGCGGGCTGGCGAAGGCGACGGGTCGTCCTTCGACGAGCAGCCCGCCGCTGTCCGGCCGATGCTCACCGGCGAGAATCTTGAGCAGCGTCGATTTGCCCGCGCCATTCTCCCCCATCAGCGCGCGGACCTCCCCGTCCGCGACCGAGAAGGAGACGCCGTCCAGCGCCACGACGCCGGGGAAGACCTTGCCGACCCCCTGATAGGCGATCAGCGCGCTCATACCGCCTCCGCCGCGAGGAGCGCGCGGTAGTTGGCGCGGGTCATGAGCTGGCCAGTGGTGTAGGTGACGGCCGGCGGCCGGATGTCGTGAACGATCCAGTCATAGACCATCGCGCTGCTGTCATAGCCGTGGCGGCGGGGGCTGAGCAGGACGGAGGCGTGGAAGCCGGTCGGCTCGCGCTTGTCGAACTCGGCGCTGGCCGAGCCCGAGCCGCCGATGCCGACGCCGATCACCGCGTCCGCGCCGAGCCCCAGCCCCTCCGCCGCGCGCACCCCGCCCAGCACCGAGGCATCGTTCAAACCGAGGATGATCCAGCGCCGGATCGCCTGCTGCTGGGTCAGCACCGGGTCGGCGGCGGTGAAGCCGCCTTCGGTGTCGGTGGTCTTCTGGGCCGCGCTGAAGATATGGGCCGGCGCGATGCCGCCTTCGATCGCGGCGCGGGCGCCGTTCTCGGTGCGCTCGCGGCCGGTGTCGAGGCTGTCGAAGGCGAGGCGCAGCACGCCCGTTTCGGCGAGCGGCCAGCCGCGCCGCTTCGCCTCGGCCACCGCCTCGCGCCCCGCCATCGCGCCGATCGCGCTCGCCGAGATGCCGAGATAGGGGACGGACGCGATCGGCCGGTCGTCCGGCCCGAGCAGCCGATCATCGACCGCGAGGAATTTGAGCCCGTTCGCCTCGGCCCGCAGCCGGATCGCGGTGCCGAGCTTCGGGTCCGGCGTGCAGATCACGAAGCCCTGCGCATAGCGGGCATAGAGATTGTCGATGGCGGAGAGCACGCGGTCGCCATCCTCGGCGCCGATGCGGATCAGTTCGAAGCCCTTGTCGCGCGCGGCCATCGCGGCGAAGCGCCATTCGTCCTGGAACCACTGGTCCTCGGGCTGCTTGACGAGGAAGCCGATGCGGATCTTCCCGTCCGGCCGCGCGCACCCGCCGAGCAGCGACACCGCGCCCGCGGCCGCCGTGCAGCCCAGAAAGTGCCGCCTTGAGATCAAGCCCCGCCTCCACTCCGTGCGGCCCGCGCCGCGTCTCTTTTCGCCGCCCATTATGAGCGGCTTTCCCTCCGGGTCAAGATTAAGTAATATAAGTAAGCTTCAAGGCGCGGATATCGGCCCGGACGGGGCCGGCGTCCTGCTGGTTCAAGCAGGGAAATGTTGTGCCCTTGGGCGAAAGCATAGGCTTGCCATGCGATCCGAGGCAGGCGAGGCAGGAACAATGAGCGAGAGTTTCACCCGATCCAGTCGCGAGGGCGGCAATCTCACCAGCGCCATCACGCAGGATCTCGGGCGCGCCATCGTCACGGGCAAATTCAGCGACGGCGTGGTCTTCCCCTACGAGGCGGATCTCTGCAAGCAATATGGGGTGAGCCGCCCCGTGCTGCGCGAGGCGGTGAAGATGCTCACCGCCAAGGGCCTGCTCAAGGCGCGGCCGCGGCAGGGCACGTCGGTGCAGCCCGAGGACCAGTGGAACCTGTTCGACCCCGACGTGCTGCGCTGGATGATGGAGCGCAAGTTCACGATCGAGCTGATGGTGGAGTTCACCGAGGTGCGTCTCGCGATCGAGCCGCGCGCGGCGGCGCTCGCGGCGCGCGACGCGACGGACGTGCAGCGCACCCGCATCGCCGACGCGATCGAGCGGATGCGCGCGGCCGACGCTGGCGACGACGATGCGCTGACCGCCGACATCGCCTTCCATGTCGCGGTGCTGGAGGCGAGCAACAACCGCTTCTTCCGCCAGTTCACCGATCTCGCCGAGGCGACGCTGCGCTTCAGCATCCGCCGCACCAACGCCTATAAGGGCGTGCCGCGCGCCAGCGCCGAGGAGCATAAGGTGGTGGCGGACGCGATCATCGCCGGCGACGCGGCGCGTGCGTCGACCGAGATGTACATGATGATCGAGAGCGCGCTGAACCTGCTGCTGGCGGCGGGCGGTCATCCGCAACGGGTCGATTAGTCAGAGGGTGAGGAAGCGCAGCCGCGTCTCGCTGCGATAGACCTCGCCGGGGCGCAGCAGCGTCGGCGGGAAATCGGGGCGGTTCGGGCTGTCGGGGAAATGCTGCGCCTCCAGCGCCACCGCCTGGCGGCGGACGAAGGGGCGCCCGGCCTCGTCGTGGAGCGAGCCGTCGAAGGCGTTGGCGCTGTAGACTTGCAGGCCGGGGGCGGTGGTCCTGAGTTCCATCGCGCGGCCGCTGGGTTCGTGGACGAGCCGCGCCGCCGGTGCCGCGCCGGCATCGAGCGCGAAGCAATGGTTGAGGCCGTCGCCGATGCGGAGCTGCTCGTCGTCGCGGGCCAGCACGTCGCTGAGCAGCGTCGCGTTCCGCAGGTCGAAAGGGGTGCCCGTGACGGGGCGCTGCTCGCCGGTGGGCAGGGCGGCGGTGTCGATCGGCAGGAAGCGGGATGCGGCGATCGAGAGGCGATGGTCCCCGATCGTCCGCGCGGCCCGTCCGGCGAGGTTGAAATAGCCATGGCTCGCCAGGCTGACATGGGTCGCCGCGTCGGTGGTGGCGCGATAGGCGATGAGCAGCGTGCCGGGCCGCTCGATCCGCATCTCCGCCTCGACATCGAGCGTGCCGGGGAAGCCTTCCTCCCCGTCGGGGCTGCGATAGCGCAGGCGGACGCCTGACCGGTCGTCGAGCGCTTCCATTGTCCAGAGCCTGCGGTCGAAACCGCGCCGGCCGCCATGATTCTGGTTGGCGCCCTCATTGGCGGTGAGCCGATGCTCCCGCCCGTCGATGGCGAAGCGCGCGCCGGCGATGCGATTGGCGGTGCGGCCGATGGTCGAGCCGAAATAGGGCCATCCTGCCTGCAGGGCCGGGTCGAGACAGGACTCCAGCCGGTCGAAGCCGAGCAGCACATCCTCCACCCGCCCGTCGCGATCGGGCGTGCGGATCGCGGTGAGCGTCGCGCCATAGCTGGCGACGCGCACCTCCAGCCCCTCGCCGTCGGAGAGGGTGGCGAGCGTCACCGGCTCGCCGCCCGGCAGCCGGCCCCATGCGCGCAGGTCGATCATCGCGGCTCCATACAGGGACGGGCGACCCCCGGAAGGGTCGCCCGCCAGTTTGGGAGAACAGTCTATCAGAAGGTCGCGCGCACGCCGCCCGAGATCACGCGGCCCGTGTCGTAGAGGCCGGCGAACCGGTCCTTGAACGAGGAGTAGATGCGCTGGCGGGAGTCGGTGGCGTTCAGCACGTCGACGAACACCGAGAAGTTGCGCGTCACCTTCAGGCTGCCCGTGATGTCGAGCTGGCCATAGCTGTCGACGTTCGTCGGCAGGCCGTTGTCGCCGAAGGTCGAGCGCAGGAAGGGCGCGCGCCAGTTGTACGCCACGCGAACCTGCACCGGTCCCTTCTCGTAGAAGCCGACGACGTTGGCGCTGTCCGACAGGCCCTCGACGTTGAACACCTGCGTGGTCAGCGCCGGATCGAAGGTCGTGGAGCTTTCCACCTTGGTGTAGTTGGCCGAGAAGCCGAGCCCGTCGAACGGCGCGGGCAGCAGCTTGTCGAACGTGTACTGCACGGTCGCCTCGAAGCCGTAGACGGTCGACTTGTTGGCGTTGATCGGCGTGGTGACGAGGAACTGCTCGCCCAGGATCGTCTGGGGGAAGGTGCCGTCGGAGACGAAGTTGCTGATCCGCTTATAGAAGCCGGCAAGGCTGATATAGCTGGTGCGGCCGAGATAATAATCCACGCCGACGTCGAAGTTCCACGCCAGATAGGGCTTCAGCATCGGATTGCCGACCGAGATGGTGCTCTGCGCCGGCGGACGGAAGGTGAAGCTCTGGCTCAGCGTGAGCTGGGTCAGCGTCGGGCGGGTCAGCGTCCGCGACACGGCGGCGCGGACGTCGAAGGCGTGGCTCCAGTTGAAGCGGAAGGTCGCCGACGGCAGGAAATAGCCGTAATGGTTCTTCGCCGTCACCGGCACCGGCGCGCTGAACGTCGCCACCGAGGCGGTGGGATCGCCCGGATTCTGGGAGATGTTGGTGATCTCCACCGAATTGCCGGTGGCGCGCTCGTCCGTATAGACGTAGCGGCCGCCGACCGCCGCGGTCCAGTTGTGGCTGCCGATATCGCCCTTCAGGTCGGCCTGGAGGTAGATCGCGCCGGTCAGCTCGCGCACCGCGCCCGAGCCCTTGGGATCGTAGATCGGCGCCGTGCTGTTGCCGTCGGCGGCATAGACGGCGTTGTAGTTGGCCTGTGCCGCCGCGCTGCTGTTCTGGGTGACCGCCGCCGGGCTGCCTTCATAGGCGACCAGCGCGTCGTGGTTGTAGTTCAGCCAGGAGATCGCCGGCTCGCCGAGGATGCTGCCGGGGCTGAACTCGGTGAAGAGCGACGGATCGGCGCTCGCGTAATAACCGCAATAATAGCAGTCGAGCGGGCTCGGCGAGACGACCGAGAGGATCGACTTCTTGCGCCGCGTGCCCAGCACGCCGAACTTGATGTCGGAGAGGATGCCGCGGTTGAAGTCCTGCTTGCCGTCGATGTTCGCCTGCCAGACGTCGTCCGTCACGCCGCTGCCGCGTTCCGAGCAGCAGTGGAGATAGGCGCGGTTGGGATCGAAGGTCGGCAGCAGGCCGCTCATCGTCGGCACGCTGCCGGGGTTGAGGTTGAAGGTCGGGTTCACGCCCGGATTGGTCTCGCCGATCACGTCGAAGATCGAGTCCACGCGATTGCGCGCGCGGGAGTGGGAGATGTCGGTGACGATCGTGGTGCGATCGGTCGGCGTCCAGCGGGCGTTGACGCCGATCTGATAGGTGTGGGTGTTCTCCGGGCCGGTGGACAGGATGTTGTCGGTCTTCAGGCCGCCGTCCGCCTTGCGGACGAAATTGGTGACGGTGCCGTTGGGATTGACCGTCGCATCCTGGATGTCGCCCGGATCGGTGTACCAGCCGACCTGGTTGGTGGTCGAATGGATCTTGAGCTGGGTGTAGAGGCCGTCGAGCTGGATCTTCAGCTTGTCGGAAGCGACCCAGTCGATCGCCAGCGTGCCGCCGATGCGCTCGCGCCGGTTGTCGGTGGAGGTGAAGTTCAGCGTGCGCGGCAGATAGGCGTTCACGCCCGCACCCGCCGTGATGCCATGGAGATGATCGGGCGAGAGCCAGGGCGTGCCGTCCGAATTTTGCGTCGGCTGGGCGATCCAGCCGCTGGTGTCGACGTCGGTGAAGCGGCTGTCGCGCTTGTCATAGTCGATGCTGGCGAGGATGCCGAACGTGTTGTCGTCGTTGGTGTCGCTGATGAGCGCCGAGCCGACCGGCGTGCCCTTGTTGCGCGTGCTGTCGAACTTGCCCGACAGGCTGGCCGAGGCGTGGAAGCCCGGATGATCGAGCGGGCGCGCGGTGCGCAGGTTGACGGTCGATCCGATGCCGCCGTCCTGCTGGTCCGCCGTGGACGACTTGTAGACGTCGGCGCCGCTGATGAGTTCGGAGGGCAGGATGTCGAAGCTGAACTCGCGGCCCGGATTCTCGGTGGCGAGCAGGCGGTTGTTGAGCAGCACCGTGTTGAACTGCGGGCCGAAGCCGCGCACCGTGATGGTGTGGCCTTCGCCGCCGGACCGGTCGATCGAGACGCCGGGGACGTGCTGGAGCGATTCCGCGACGTTCTGGTCCGGGAACTTGCCGATATCCTCGGCCGAGATCGAATCGACGATGCCGATCGTGTTCCGCTTGATATCCAGCGCGCGGTTGAGGCTGGCGCGGGTGCCGGTGACGATGATGTCCTGGGCGACGCCGGCCTCGGGTGACGCTACGGTGCTGGCCGGCGTGCTATCCTGGGCGATGGCGGCCGCAGGCAGCGTCAGTGCCGCGACGCTCGCGCTGCCGAGGAAAAGCATGGACGCGCGACGACAGGTAATCCCCTTCATTCTCAATCCTCTCTGAATGGCCGGATCTTATCGAGGTCCGTTCTTCACATATAAGTATGACATATATACTCTGGTGTCCAGCGCATTTGTCGCTATCGTGATGGCCGGTTGAAACGAGTGACCCAAGCCGCGCAGAGGCGGGCATCGGACGGAGGATGAGAAGCATGGGGCAGCGGCGTTGGCGGTGGAATATGGCGGTTGGCGGGGCGCTTCTGGGCGCCGCTTCGCTGGGGCTCCCGGCGCAGGCGAAGGTGAGCGTCGACACGTCCGCGCGGCTGTTCCGGCTGGACGGCGGGAACAGCAGCTATGCCTTCGGCGTCACGAAGGAGGGGTTGCTCAAGGCGCTCTACTGGGGGCCGCGCCTCGCCGATTCGGATCGGCTGGAGGCGAGGTCTCCACACGAGCTTTCGAGCGTCGATCCCTCATCCTCGATCGACACGCAGGAATATCCGGGCTGGGGCGGCGGGCTCTATACGGAGCCGGCGCTCAAGGTCGCCTACCCGGACGGGGTGCGCGACGTCGTGCTCCATTATGTCTCCGCGCGGGCGGAGGGCGGAGCGATCCTCGTCGAGATGGCGGACATCGCGCGGCCGATCCATGTGACGCTGCGCTACACGATCGACGAGGCGACGGGCATCGTCGGCCGCTCGGCGGTGATCCGCAACGACGGCAAGGTGCCGGTCAGGATCGATCAGGCCTCGTCGGCGGCGTGGTCGCTGCCGGTGGGGGACGATTATCGCCTCCATTATCTGACCGGCCGCTGGGCGTCGGAATGGACCTTGCAGGAGCGTCCGGTGACGGCCGGCTCGACGGTGATCGAAAGCCGCCGGGGCTCGACCAGCCATCAGGCCAATCCGTGGTTCGCCATCGACCGCGCGGGGCTCTCCACCGAGGAGAGCGGCCCCGTCTGGTTCGGCGCGCTGGCGTGGAGCGGATCGTGGCGGATCAGCGTGGATCGCGATCCGATCGGCGACGTGCGCGTGGTCGGCGGCTTCAACCCGTTCGACTTCGCCTATCGCCTGAAGCCGGGCGCGACGCTCGAGACGCCAGTGTTCTACGCGGGCTATTCGGATCATGGCATGGGCGGCGCCTCGCGCCTGCTGCACCGCTTCGAGATCGCGAAGATATTGCCCGAGGGGCCGACGCCGAAGCTCCGCCCGGTGCTCTACAATAGCTGGGAGGCGACCGAGTTCGCCGTCGACGAGAAGGGCCAGATGGCGCTCGCCGAGAAGGCGGCGAAGATCGGCGTCGAACGCTTCGTGATGGACGACGGCTGGTTCGGCGCGCGCAACAGCGATCATGCGGGCTTGGGCGACTGGACGGTCAACCGCACCAAATTCCCCAACGGCCTGAAGCCGCTGATCGACAAGGTCCATTCGCTCGGCATGGAGTTCGGCCTGTGGGTCGAGCCCGAGATGGTGAACCCGGACAGCGACCTTTACCGCAAGCATCCCGACTGGGTGATCTCCATGCCCGGCCGCCCGCGCACGGAGCAGCGCAACCAGCTCGTGCTCAACCTCGCCCGGCAGGACGTGCGCGACTATGTGCTGAAGGCGGTGGACGATTTGGTCAGCCAGAACGACATCGCCTTCCTGAAGTGGGATCATAACCGCAACTGGTCCGAGCCCGGCTGGCCCGGCGTCGATCCGCAGGATCAGCAGCAGCTCTATGTCGCCTATGTCCGCAATCTTTACTCCATCCTCGCCGAGCTGCGCAGGCGGCATCCCAGGCTGGAGATCGAGAGCTGCTCGGGCGGCGGCGGCCGGGTCGATCTCGGCATCATGGGGCTGACCGACGAGGTCTGGCCGTCGGACAACACCGATCCCTATGACCGGCTGACCATCCAGGACGGCTTCACCCACGCCTATACGCCGGCGGTGATGATGGCCTGGGTGACGGACAGCCCGAACTGGGTGAACAACCGCAGCACCTCGCTCAAATATCGCTTCCTGTCCTCGATGCAGGGCGGCCTTGGGATCGGCGCCAACCTCAACACATGGGCGGACGGCGATTTCGCGGAAGCCGCGAAGCTGGTCGCCGCCTACAAGCAGGTGCGCCAGACGGTGCAGCAGGGCGATCTCTATCGCCTCATCAGCCCGGAGAACGGATCGGAGCGTTCGGCCACCTTCTCCGTCTCGCGCGACAAGCGGCAGGCGGTGCTGTTCGCCTTCCTCCATTCGAGCACGAAGATCGACGTGCTGCCGAAGATCCATGCCGCGGGGCTCGACCCCGATCGGCGCTACCGTGTCCGCGCGATCGACGCGGCGGCCTCGGCGGACGATCCCGTCCAGAGCGGCGCCTACTGGATGAATGCGGGCATCGACGTGCCGATGAAGGGCGATTTCCAGGCCGAGGGCCGGGTCTTCGAGGCGGTTGACTGAGGCTTCTAATCCGGCGGACTTTTCTCCATCATGCGCCCTCCCTCTTGGATGGAGCGGTGCATGAGGAGTGTCCGGGGCCGGGGTGTTGTCCTGGCCGTCACGCTGGGCTCGCTGGTCCTCGCGGGGTGCGTCCATCGCAAGCATACGCCGCCGTCCCGCGTCTATTATCGCGGGCCGGCGAGCGATCATTTCGACGGCCAGCGCTTCTTCAATCCCGATGGCGAGTCCGGGACGGGCGGGCCGCGCAACTATCACGCCTCCGATTTCGTCCGCATCGCGACGGGGCGCACGCACAAGCCCTTCTGGCCCAAGGTGCCCGTGCAGCAGACGGTGCCGCCGAGGCGCGTCGAGGGCATGGCGATGCGCGTCACCTGGATCGGCCACGCGACCACGCTGCTCCAGACGCAGGGGCTCAACATCCTGATCGATCCGGTGTGGGCGTGGCGCGATTCCCCGGTCCAGCTCGTCGGCCCCAAGCGGGTGCGCAAGCCGGGCGTGCGGCTGCACGACCTGCCGCCGATCGACCTGATCCTCATCAGCCACAACCATTACGACCATCTCGACATGCGCGCGCTCGGCTATCTCGCCCGGCGCGACCATCCGACGATCCTGACCGGCCTCGGCAATGACCGGCTGATCGCGGAGCATCATATCGAGGCGAAGGCCGGCGACTGGGGCGCGAGCTTCCCCATCCGCCCCGGCATCACGGTGACGCTCACCCGCGCGCACCACTGGAGCGCGCGCTGGATCGACGACATGGACCGGGCGCTGTGGGTGGGCTTCCGCATCGGGCTGCCGGGGGGCGACGTCTATTATGCCGGCGATACCGGGCCGGGCGACATGCGCTGGGCGGCCGAGGCGAAGGGCGCCGCGCCGATCCGCTTCGCGCTGCTGCCGATCGCGCCCTATCACATGACCGGCCGCCAGACCGGCAACCACATCATGCCCGAGCAGGCGGTGACGGCCTTCCGGCAGATCGGCGCGGCCTATGCGCTGGGCGTCCACTGGGGCACGTTCGAGCTGGGCACCGAGCCGATCAACGATCCGCCCAGGCGGCTGGACGAGACGCTCGCCGTCAACGGGATCGCCCCCGGTCGCTTCCGCACGCTCGATGCCGGACAAGGCTGGGTCATCCCCGAATTGTAGGGATTTGTATCGAGCCATATGTTCATATTGTATGGATTTGTGATGCTGCTGAATACGGAATTACGCGCAATTCCGTGAGCTTGTACGGGCAATTGCAAGTTTCGTCCGGCTATGATGCCGGTTTTGCATCCAGACAATCGTTGCAAATGTATGCGTGCATGGATATCGGCCCATGCAAAGGGCATCGCCCTCCCGTCGATTCGGCTTGTGGCGGCCCGGAGATGCGGCCGGCCGTGCCGGATGCATCGAAGGATTGCCGTGGTGACATTCAAGACCTCAGCCGGAGCGCTTCGTGCGAGGCGCAAGCTGGCTCCGCTCGCCTTGCTGGCGCTGGGCGGCTGCCGTTTCGAGCTGTTCGATCCGCAGGGCGCGATCGGCGAGCAGGAGAAGTCGCTGATCCTGATCGCGAGCGGGCTGATGCTGCTGGTCGTGATCCCGGTCATCATCCTGACGCTGGTCTTCGCGTGGCATTATCGCGCGTCCAACACCCGCGCGAACTATCAGCCGAAATGGCATCACTCGACCGCGATCGAGGTGGTGGTCTGGTCGATCCCCTGCATGATCGTCGCCTTCCTGGGCGTACTGATCTGGCGGACCTCCCACACGCTCGATCCCTACAAGCCGCTCGATTCCAAGGCCGCGCCCGTCCGCGTCGAGGTGGTGGCGCTCGATTGGAAGTGGCTGTTCATCTATCCCGATTACGGAGTCGCCTCGGTCAACCGGCTGGCGATCCCGGCGGGCCATCCGATCGATTTCAAGCTCACCTCGCAGTCGATGATGAACAGCTTCTTCATCCCGGAGCTGGGCAGCCAGATCTATGCGATGGCGGGGATGCAGACGCAGCTCCACCTGATCGCGGACAAGCCCGGCACCTATCGCGGCCTGTCCTCGGCGTTCAGCGGCCCCGGCTTCTCGGACATGCATTTCGACACGATCGCCACCGACGAGCGCGGCTTCCAGCAATGGGTGGGGCAGGCCGCCGCCTCGCCGCTGACGCTCGACAAGGCGAGCTACGCCACGCTCGCAAAGCCCAGCGAGAAGAACCCGGTCCGCATCTATGGCCGCGTCTCACCGGGCCTCTTCGACGGGATCGTCAACCAGTACATGGCCGCCCCGAACCAAGGGGCCATGCCGATGAAGACCATGGCCATGCGCCACGACGCCACGGCCTCGGAGTAAACATCACATGCTCGGAAAACTCACGCTCGATGCCGTCCCGTGGCACGAGCCCATCATCATGGGCACGGGCGCGGTGGTCGCGCTCGGAGGGCTGGCGGTGCTTGCCGCGCTCACCTGGTTCCGCCTGTGGGGGCCGCTGTGGCGGGACTGGGTCACGTCGGTCGATCACAAGAAGATCGGTGTGATGTATATCGTCCTCGCGCTGGTGATGTTGCTGCGCGGCTTCGCGGACGCGATCATGATGCGCCTGCAGCAGGCGTTCGCCGCCAACGATGCCGCCGGCTTCCTGCCGCCGCATCATTACGACCAGATCTTCACGGCGCACGGCGTCATCATGATCTTCTTCGTGGCGACGCCGCTGATCCTCGGGCTGATGAACGTCATCGTGCCGCTCCAGATCGGCGCGCGCGACGTGGCCTTTCCGTTCGTCAACTCGCTGAGCTTCTGGCTTTCCGCGTTCGGCGCGGTGCTGGTGATGGCGTCGATGTGGATCGGCGACTTCGCGGCGACCGGCTGGGTGGCCTATCCGCCGCTTTCCGAGCTGGGATACAGCCCGACCACGGGCGTCGACTATTATATCTGGTCGCTCCAGATATCGGGCCTCGGCACGACGCTGACCGGGATCAATTTCATCGTCACGATCCTGAGGATGCGCGCGCCCGGCATGAAGCTGATGCAGATGCCGGTGTTCACCTGGACGGCGCTCATCACCAACGTCCTGATCGTCGCCGTCTTCCCGGTGCTGACCGCGACGCTCGCGCTGCTGACGGCGGACCGCTATCTGGGGATGCACTTCTTCACCAACGAGCTTGGTGGGAATGCGATGATGTACATCAACCTCATCTGGGTCTGGGGCCACCCGGAGGTCTACATCCTGATCCTGCCCGCGTTCGGCGCCTTCTCGGAGATCGTGCCCACCTTCTCGGGCAAGCCGCTGTTCGGCTACAAATCGATGGTCTACGCCACCTCGTCGATCGGCGTGCTGAGCTTCTTCGTGTGGCTGCACCACTTCTTCACGATGGGATCGGGCGCGAACGTCAACGCCTTCTTCGGCATCATGACGAGCATCATCTCGATCCCCACCGGCGTGAAGCTGTTCAACTGGCTGTTCACGATGTTCCGCGGCCGCATCCGCTATCACACGTCGGTGCTGTGGACGGTGGGCTTCATGGTCACCTTCGCGGTGGGCGGCATGACCGGCGTGCTGCTCGCGGTGCCGGGCGCGGACTTCGTGCTGCACAACTCGCTGTTCCTGGTCGCCCATTTCCACAACGTCATCATCGGCGGCGTGGTGTTCGGCTGCCTCGCGGGGATCAGCTTCTGGTTCCCCAAGGTGTTCGGCTTCACCCTCAACGAGTTCTGGGGGAAGGTCTCCTTCTGGTGCTGGCTCGTGGGCTACTGGCTGGCCTTCACGCCGCTCTATCTGCTCGGCTTCAAGGGCATGACGCGGCGCATGAACCATTATGACCATGCCGACTGGCATCCCTATCTGATCGTCGCGCTGATCGGCGCGGTCATCATCGGGATGGGCATCCTGTCGCTGCTGATCCAGTTCTATGTCAGCATCCGCGACCGCGAGCAGAACCGCGATCTCACGGGCGACCCGTGGGATGCGCGCAGCCTGGAATGGGGGACGGCCTCGCCCGCGCCCTTCTACAACTTCGCGGTGCTGCCCGAGATCAGCTCGGTCGAGCAGCATTGGGCGGACAAGGAAAGCGGCCGCAACCTCGTCCAGCCGACCCATTATGAGGACATCCACATGCCGAAGAACACCGGCACGGGCTTCATCATCTCGGCGTTCGGCTTCGTGCTGTGCTTCGCGATGGTGTGGCACATGTGGGCGATCGCCGGCGTCAGCCTGCTCGGCGTGATCGGCACCTTCCTGTTCCGCGCCTATGATCGCGACGTCGATTACTGGGTGCCCGCCGCCGAGGTCGAGGCGATCGAGAATGCGCGCTACGCCCTCCTGAAGAAGGCCGCCTGAGATGAGCAGCCCGGTTACCACCATCGACGCGGGCCATGGCGATCACGGCCATGGCCATGATGCCGGGGGCAACACCGTCCTCGGTTTCTGGATCTACCTGATGAGCGACTGCCTCATCTTCGCGATCCTGTTCGCCACCTTCGGCGTGCTGGCCTCCAGCTATGCCGGCGGCCCGACCGGCAAGGAGCTGTTCGACCTGCCCTATGTGGCGGGCGAGACGCTGATCCTGCTGGTCAGCAGTTTCACCTTCGGCGTGGCGATGCTCAACATGGCCGCGCGCAAGACGGAGAGCGTCATCAGTTGGCTGCTGGTGACCTTCCTGCTCGGCACCGGCTTCATCTGGATGGAGGTGCGCGAGTTCACCCACCTGATCGCGGAGCACGCCGGGCCGGATCGCAGCGCCTTCCTCTCGGCTTATTTCACGCTGGTCGGCACCCACGGGCTGCACGTCACGGCGGGCCTCTTGTGGCTGGTGACGATGATGCATCAGGTGGCGCGCTACGGCCTCGACGGCATCGTCCGCCGCCGGCTCGCCTGCCTCAGCCTGTTCTGGCACTTCCTCGATCTGGTGTGGATCTGCGTCTTCACCTTCGTCTATCTGCGCGGGGTATTGTGATGTCGACCGCCCATTCCCAGCCCCATGCCGACGACGGCGCGCATGGCAGCCTGACCTCCTACACCATCGGCTTCCTGCTCTCGCTGGCGCTGACCGGCCTGTCCTTCGGGGCGGTGATGAGCGGGGCGGTGCCGCACGCGATGATCCTGCCGGCGATCGTGGGGCTCGCGGTGGTGCAGCTCCTCGTGCAGCTCGTGCTGTTCCTGCATCTGGGCAGCGCGCCCTCGCAGCGCGGCAACAGCGTGATCTTCCTGCTCACCGCCGCGCTGATCGCGATCCTCGTCTCGGGATCGCTGTGGGTGATGCACAACGCCAATCTCAACATGATGCCGATGCAGATGTCCGCCGAGCACGCCATGGCCCACGAGTGACGGCCCGGCCTTTGCGTGCCCCGGTATGGCGTGTTAGCCACGCCCCATGCTGAAAAGCCCTGTGAGATAGCGGCCATGCCGTCCTGGCAACCGAGGCTCGTCGAGAATGCCCGGATGAAATATCTGGGCATCGTGGAGGCGCTGGAGGCGGACCTGCGCTCCGGGCGGGTGGCGCAGGGCGACCGCCTGCCCTCGCAGCGCGCCATCGCCGAGGCGCTGAAGGTCGATCTCACCACCGTCACGCGCGCGTTCAACGAGGCGCGGCGGCGCGGGCTGGTCGACGCCCATGCCGGTCGCGGCACCTTCATCCGCGACGATCTGGAACAGGAGCCGGCCCGCTTCTTCGACGGGGCGCCCCGGCTCGATCTCAGCATGAACATCCCGCCGCAGCCGGTGGCGGCCCAGCTCGGCACCCGCATCCCGGAAGGGATCGCCCGGCTCCTGTCGAGCCCGCGCGGGATGCTGCATCTCCATTATCAGGAGAGCACCGGCGCCGAGGCGGATCGCATGGCGGCGGCGGCATGGCTCAAGGCGCGGATGGAGGCGGTGCCCGCCAGCCGCATCCTCGTGACCGGCGGCGCGCAGAGCGCCCTGTTCGCGCTGTGCGAGACGCTGTTCCGCCCCGGCGACCGCATCGCGGCGGGCGCGCTCACCTATCCGGGGCTCAAGGCGATCGCGGCGCAGACCGGCCTGATCCTGATGCCGCTCGCGATGGACGGGGAGGGGATCATCCCCGACGCGTTCGAGGAGGCCTGCCGTACCACGCCGCCGCACGCGCTCTACGTCATCCCGGCGATCGACAACCCCACCACCGCCACGATGCCGGAGGAGCGGCGGCGCCGGCTCGTCGCCATCGCGCGGCGCTTCGGGGTGGCGATCGTCGAGGACGATCCCTATTCGCCGCTGCTCGACCAGCCGATCCCCTCCTTCGCGGATATCGCGGGGGATATCACCTGGCATGTCGCGACATTGTCCAAATGCGCCACGCCGGCGCTGAGGATCGCCTATGTCGTGGCGCCGGGCGGCGCGCAGGCGCTGCGGCTGGCGGGGGTGTTGCGCGCGACCAACCTGATGGCATCGCCGCTGACGGCGGCGCTCGCCTCGCAATGGATCGGGGACGATCGGCTGCGCGCGATCACCACCGCCATCCGCGCCGAGAATCGCGAGCGGCAGAAGCTCGCCGCCGCCATCCTCGCCGGTCAGGACATGGCGGCCGATCCGCGCGGCCATCATCTCTGGCTGCGCCTGCCCGCGCACTGGCGGGCCGCCGACTTCGCCGACCATGCCGACCGGCTGGGCGTGGGGATCGTGCCCAGCACGGCCTTCTCGGTCGGCCCTCCGCCGGTCGAGGCGGTGCGCGTCTCGCTCGGCGTCGCGCCGGACAGGGCGGTGCTGGAGGATGCGCTGACGGTGCTTTCCGGCCTGCTCGCCCAGCCCTCGCTGGGCGTGCGCGCGGTCGTCTAGCGCAGGTCCGCCATCAGCTCGGCGATCAGCTCGAAGGAGCGGAGCCGGGCCTGATGGTCGTAGACGTCGGAGACGATGGTGAACTCGTCCGCGCCCGTCTCGAAGGACAGCATCTCCAGCCCCTTGCGCACCGTCTCCTTCGATCCGACGATCGAGCGCGACAGCATCCGCATCGCCTGCGCCTTCTCGATCGGCGACCAATAGGCCTCGATATCGTCGATCGGCGGCTGGCTCAGCCCGCGGGCGCCGCGGAAGAGATTGGCGAAGGACATCTTCTGCGTGGTGGCGAGGCGCTCGGCTGCCGCGTCGGTGTCGGCGGCGATGATGTTGACGCCGATCGCCGCATAGGGCTTCGCGAGCTGCTTCGACGGGCGGAACGTGTCGCGATAGATGCGCAGCGCGTCGTTCAGCATATCGGGCGCGAAGTGCGAGGCGAAGCCGTAGGGCAGCCCCAGATGCGCGGCGAGCTGCGCGCCGAAGGTGCTGGAGCCCAATATCCAGAGCGGCACCTCGGTGCCCGTGCCGGGGGTCGCGCGGATGGTCTGGCCCTCCTCCGGCGGGGCGAGGAAGGCCTGAAGCTCCAGCACGTCCTGCGGGAAATGATCGGCCGTGGTGGGCGCGCGGCGCAGCGCGCGCAGCGTCGCCTGATCGGTGCCCGGCGCGCGGCCCAGCCCTAGGTCGATGCGGCCGGGGAAGAGGCTCGCCAGCGTGCCGAACTGTTCCGCGATGATGAGCGGCGCATGGTTGGGCAGCATGATCCCGCCCGAGCCGACGCGGATCGTGCTGGTGCCCGCCGCGATATGCTGGATCGCGAGCGCGGTGGCCGAGCTGGCGATGCCGGGCATGTTGTGATGCTCGGCCACCCAGAAGCGGGTATAGCCCCAGCGCTCGGCATGAGCGGCGAGATCGCGCGCCCGGTCGAGGGCTTCGCGCACCCCCCAGTCCTGCCCGACGCGGACGAGATCGAGGATCGAGAACCGGGGCATATACGCGCTCCTGAAAGGCCGCCGGAACGGACGTCCGGCATGATGTGGCTCCTCATGTAGGAAGGCGGATCGCCGCCATGTAGCCCCTCAGCGCAGCTTCAGCGTCATGCTCGGCTGCTTGCCCACGCCGTGGACCTCCACCCGATCGGCGAAGAAATCGAGGCGGGCATAGGCCGTCTCGGGCGTGTCGAGCATCGCCTTCAGGTTGAGATAGTGGATGCCGTTCCGCAGGCCGTAATTGCCCTCGTGATTATGGCCGTCGAGCCAGATCTTCACGGAAGGATGCCGATCGAGCAGGGCGCGGACGTCGGCGGCGTTCCAGAGATTGTGCGGGTTCTCCGGCCAGAGCGGGAAATGGCTGAACAGCATCACCTTCAGGCCCCGCCGATCGGCCTCGGTGAGTCGGGCGTCGATCCAGCGCATCTGCGCCTCGTCGATGCCGCCGTCCCATAGCGGCGCTTGCGGATAGAGGCGCTGATGCACGTCCATGCTGTGGGCCAGCTCGGCGCTGCCCGCCGGCCAGCCATAGCTGGAGAGCCCGTTGCCGTCGGTGACGAGGAACATCCAGCCATGCTGTTCGAAGCTGTAATAGCGCGCCGGCATCCCCAGCCGCGCGGGCACCTGCGGCTTGTGGGCATCGTCCACCGCGAAATCATGGTTGCCGAGCACGAAATGCCATGGATGACGGAGCTTCCGGGTGATCGGCATCAGCGTGTCGAAGCTCGCCCAGTCGCGATCGATGAAGTCGCCGAGATGGACGACGAAGGCGATCTTCTGGCGGTTGAAGTCCGCCACCGCCGCTTCGAGCTTGCCGGGCGCGGTGTCGTAGAGGCGGGGCGGGGCGTCGGGCTCGGCCGCGAACTGGCAATCGGCGATCGCGCCGATGCTGAAGGCGGGCTGCGCCTCCTTCGCGAAGGCCCCCGTGGCGAGCGTGGCGGCGAGGACGACGGCGGCGAGGAGGCGCATGGCATGTCCCGGTTTCGGTGTGGCAGGCGCGCCCGATGGCAGCGAAGCCGCGCGCCCGCCAGCCCGGTTGTCACGGGAGTTTCACGCAGCGGCCCTAGGTGCCCCGAATAATCGGCCAGGGAATCGATCCAGGGGGACGTTTCGCCATGATGAGAGTGGCTGGCCGGCGGCATGGCCTGTGCCCGGCGGTGTCGGCATGAACGAGTACAGCTCCGTCGCGGCCGGCCGTTCGGTGGCGGTCGATGCTGCGCTGCACCCGGCGCTCCAGCGCTTCATCGAGGGCCGGCTGCGTGATCGCTCCGACAGCGAGGATATCGTGCAGGAGACCTTCCTGCGCCTCTACGACTACAGCCGGACGCGGACGGTGGCCGATGTCGGCGCCTTCTGCTTCGCGGTGGCGCGCAACCTGATCCGCGATCATGTCCGCCGCCGCCGCGCCGCGCCGCTGACCGAGGAGCCGACCGAGGCGATCGCCTGCCCCGCGCCGCGCGCCGACGAGATTCTGGGCCATCGCGAGCGGGTCGACGTGCTGCGGCAGGCGCTGCGCGCGATGCCGCCGCTGCGCCGCGAGGTGTTCCTGCGCCGCCGCCTCGACGAGCAGGATGCGGCCACCGTCGCCGAGGCGCTGGGCATCGGGCGCTCGGCGGTGGAGAAGCATGTCACCCGCGCCGTCGCCGATCTGCGCCGCGCGCTGGAGAAGCGCGGCCTCGCGCTGGAGGGCGGGCGATGAGCGCGCGTCCCGTCACCACCCCGCGCGACGCGGCGGCCAGGGCGCTGCTCTCCGATCCGGCGCTGACCGAGGCGCTGGCCGATCCGATCGGCTTCGAGCGGTTGTCCGACGCGGATGTCCACGCCATGCGCGCGCGACGTCGCCAGCGGATCGGCATGATGGGCACGCTCGCGCTGGTCTTCGCGATCGGTGGGGCGGGCTGGTGGGGGCTCCGGCCCGGCCCCGCGCCGATCCGCACCGAGCATTTCGCCACCGCGCGCGGCGAGCGCGCCACCGTCGAGCTGGCCGACGGATCGACGCTCACGCTCGACGGCGCGACCCGCGTCGACGTGACGCTGGCGCCGGACAGACGGACGGTCGCGCTGACGGCGGGCGAGGCCTATTTCGACATCGCGCATGATCCGGCGCGGCCCTTCACGGTCGAGGCCGGCGGATCGAGCGCGCGCGTGCTCGGCACCGCCTTCGATCTCGATCTGACGCGCGGGCGGGTCGATCTGGCGGTCTATCGCGGCGCGGTGCGCTTCGGGCGGGCCTCGGGCGATCCTTCCGCGCAGGTGGTGCGCGCCGGCTGGCGCTCGCGCTTCAGCGAGGGCGCGGCCTCCGAACCCCGGCGCTTCGACGTGACCCGCGAGGGCTGGCGGCAGGGCTGGCTCGACACCGACGGGATGCGCCTCGGCGATGTGGTGGAGGCGCTCAACCGGCAGGGTGGGCCGGTGGTGCTGGCGCCGCCCGCGGCGCTGGCCGACATGTCCATCGCCGGCCGCTTCCGGCTCGACGATCCTGCCATGCTGCTCGATGCGATCGGGGACGCCTATGGCTTCCGGGTGAAGCGCGAGGCGGATGGGCTGCGCCTCGAACCGCGTTTCTGATCGTCACGGAACTGACGTAAAAGAGACTGAAAAATCACACAAAATTCTTTTGTCCGGGTTTCGTGGAGGCGCCCGTCTTCCGCTCGGGGCCGCTGAACGGCGGTCGAGCGGAGGACAGATCCATGCAACGCTTCAAGGGACTCTCGATGAACAGCCTCGCGCTGGCGCTGGCGGTGGGCGGCATCGCCACGCCGGTGGCGGCCGCGGCGGCGGGCGGCGATCTCGGCCAGCCGGCGAATTTCGACATCGCGGCGAGCGATCTGCGCGGCGGCCTCTCGGCCTTCTCGCAGGCGACGGGCGTGCAGGTGGTGGTGCCGCCTTCGGCGGTCGAGGGGCGCAGCACGGCGGGCGTCAGTGGCCAGCACAGCGCGCGCGAGGCGCTCTCGATCCTGCTCGCCGGCACGGGGCTGACGCCGCATGTCTCGGGCAATATCGTGGTGCTCAAGCCCCGCCCTATGCCGCGCCGCGCGTCGGCCGAGCGCGTGGCGGTCACTGACACGGCGATCGGGACAGGCATCGAGCAGGGCCATGACGACGCGCCGGCGAACCCGGACGAGATCATCGTCTCCGGCTATCGCGCCAGCCTCAAGATCGCGCAGGATTACAAGCGCATGGCGGTCGGCTCGGAAGACGATATCGTCGCGCAGGACATCGCGGCCTTCCCCGATCTCAACCTCGCCGAATCGCTCCAGCGCGTGCCGGGCGTCACCATCAGCCGGGATTCGGGCGAAGGCCGCCAGATCACGCTGCGCGGCCTCGGGCCGGATTTCACGCGCACCCAGTTGAACGGCATGGAAGTGCTCGGCAACACCGCGTCGGGCATGGACAATCGCGGCGCGGTGAGCCGCTCGCGCTCGTTCGACTTCAGCCTGTTCGCCTCCGAGCTGTTCAACCGCGTGTCGGTGCAGAAATCCTACTCGGCCGATCAGGACGAGGGCGGCATCGCCGGCACCGTGCAGCTCTATACCGCCAAGCCCTTCGATTATGCCGGCGCCAAGTTCGTCGTCTCCGCCAAGGGGCAGACCAACACCAACACCAGCGGCGTGACGCCGCGCGTGGTGGCGCTGGCATCCGATCACTGGGGCGATTTCGGCGCGCTCGTCTCGGTCGCCTACTCCGAGATCAAGAGCAACGAATATGGCTATCGCAACTGGGGCTGGGGGCAGGTGAAGTACAACCCGGCCAATATCGGGCCGGGCATCGACGCCGCCACCGCCGCCAAGCTGGAATCGGGCACGATCTACGCCCCGCAGGCGGAATCGCCCTCGACCTGGTGGACCGACCGCAAGCGCCTGGGCGTCACCAGCGCCCTGCAATATCATGGCGACAGCCTGAAGGTGGACCTCGACCTGCTCTACGGGCGGATGCAGGACCATCGCGACGACTGGGCGATCGCGGCCGCCGGCAGCAACGCGCTGACCGGCAGCCCGATCGGCGGCACGCAGGTGATCCAATCCGCCACGATCGTCGGCAACACGCTGGAGCAGGCGAGCTACACCGGCGTCGACCAGCGCTCCGAACACCATATCGTCAAGAACCACACCGATTTCTATCAGGGCGCTCTCACCAGCAGTTGGCAGGCGACCGACCGGCTGAAGTTCAGCGCGCTCGGCGGCTATGAGCAGTCCGACTTCCGCCAGCCGGTGTTCGACAAGGTGTTCCTGGAATCGCAGAACCACGCGTTCAGCTTCGACAACCAGCCGGCCATCCCGACCAACACCTACGGCTTCGACGTCGCCGATCCGTCCCAGTGGCAGCTCATGCGTCTCGACACGCAGGAGAACGCCATCACCAACAAATATGCCAACGGCAAGCTGGCCGCGAACTACAAGCTGAGCGACGCCTCGAACTTCGAGGTCGGCGGCGAGTATAAGCACTTCACCAACAGCGGATACCAGTACAACAACAAGGTCTTCCACAACGTCCCGACCGACACGACCATCCCGGATTCGCTCAAGCAGGTGATCGATAAGGATTCGCTGATCCCCTATGTCGGCGGCGATATCGACGGCATCTATTCGCTGATCGGCGATCCGAGGGATCTCAACGCCGCCTTCCTCCAGGCGGGTTCGGACTATCGCGTCGACGAGAAGACATGGAGCGGATACGCCCAATATGATCTCGATACCTGGCTGTTCGGCATGGAAGTGCGCGCCAATGCGGGCGTGCGCTATTACGACACCGCGCTGGTCTCCTCGGGCCATCTCACCGCGCCGGTGAACGGTGTGACCACGCTGGTGCCGGTGTCGATCACCACGCACAGCCATGGCTGGCTGCCCGCCGCCAACCTCGCGGTGAACATCCAGAAGAACCTGATCGGCCGCCTCAGCGTCAGCCGCAACGTGAACCGTCCGGCGCTGGGCGATCTCGCGGCGGCGGGCTCGATCACCACCCGCCCGAACGGCGGCTCGGTGAGCTTCGGCAACCCCTTCCTCAAGCCCTACAAGGCGACCTCGGTGGAAGGTTCGCTCGAATATTATATGGGCGGCAAGGGCTTTGCATCGCTGGGCTTCTTCTACAAGCATATGGACAGCTTCACGACGCCGACGACGACGCAGCTTCCCTACAGCCAGACCGGCCTGCCGCTGTCGCTGCTCATTCCGGGCGAGACGGCGGACACGATCTTCGACGTCAGCCGCCCGATCAACGGGCCGGGCGCGGACATCAAGGGCGTCGAGGCGTCGTTCCAGCATGACTTCGACTTCCTGCCGGGCGCGCTCAGGCATCTCGGCATCAACGTGAACGGCACCTATTTCGACGGCCACCAGTCCGCGATCATCAGCGGTGCTGCGGTGCGCATCCCGCTGTTCAACCTGTCCAAATGGGCGGCCAACGCCACCCTCTATTACGACACGGACCGCTGGGGCGCCCGCATCTCCACCGCGTACCGCAGCCGGTATCTGACGAGCGGCGGCAGCGGCGGCAATGTCGGCGACGGCATCCGCGCCACCAACAATGTCGACGCGCAGGCGCACTTCAACATCAACCCGCGCCTGAAGCTGGTGGTCGAGGGCATCAACCTCACCAATCAGGCGATCGAGCAGTTCACCGACCTGAAGGCCGACCGCACCGAGGTTTATACGACCAGCGGCCGCACCTTCACCTTCGGGGTCACCGCCGAATTCTGACGCCCCCAAGCGGGCCGTCTTCCGGCAAGGCGGTCCGCCGGGCTATGGCGCGGTGATGGAACCGCTCTCCCGCCGCGCTATCTTCGCCCAGGCCTGGCCGATCATCCTCGGCCAGGCGCTGGTGCCGCTCGTCGGCATCGTCGACGCGACCGTGATCGGCCGCACCGGCGATGCCGGCGCTCTGGCGGGCGTGGCGCTGGGCGTCACCGTCATCAACCTCGTCTTCTGGACCTTCGGCTTCCTGCGCATGGGCGTGACGGGGCTGACCGCGCAGGCCAAGGGCGCCGGCGACATGCGCGAGGTGCCCGCCACATTGCTGCGCGGGCTGGTGCTGGGCGTGGCGATCGGGGCGCTGCTGCTGGCCTTTTCGGGGCTGATCGTGCCCACCGCGCTGGCGTTGATGAGCGTGCCGGTTGAGGCCGAACGCGCGGCCCACGCCTTCACCGCCGCGCGATTCTTCGGGGCGCCGGGCGCGCTCGGCTTCTACGTCATCAACGGATGGCTGCTCGGCATGGGGCGGACGCGGCTGGCGCTTGGCTGCCAGCTCCTGATGAACGGGCTCAACATCGTGCTCGACCTGCTGTTCGTGAGCGGGCTGCACATGGGGGCGCTGGGCGTCGGGATCGGGACGGCGCTGGCCGAATGGAGCGCGCTCGGCGTCGGGCTGGTCGCGGTGCATCGCGTGCTGGGCGCGGGCTGGTGGCGGATGCTGAAGGGGGAGGGGCTGTTCGCGTTCGCGGCCATGCGGCGGCTGATCGCGGTCAATCTCGACATCATGATCCGCACGCTGGCGCTGCTCATCCTCTTCACATGGTTCGCGCGGGCGGGCGCGCGGCTCGGTGCGGTGCCGCTGGCGGCGAACCATGTGCTGATGCAGTTCGTCAGCGTCAGCGCCTTCGTGCTCGACGGCTTCGCCTTCACCGCGGAGGCGCGGGTCGGCGCGGCCGTGGGGGCGGGATCGCGGACGGCTTTCCTGCGCGCGGTGCGGCTGACGGGCGAGTTCTCGCTGGCGGGCGGGCTGATCTTCACCCTGCTCATCGCGCTGGGTGGGAGCGTGCTGATCGACCTCGTCACCCGCGATCCGGCGGTGCGCGCGCAGGCGGCGGCGATGCTGCCCTGGTGCGCGCTGATCCCGCTGCTCGGCGCGCCGAGCTGGCTGCTGGACGGCATCTTCATCGGCGCCACCCGAGGCCGGGTGCTGCGCAACGCGGCGGTGGCGGTGACCGTCGCCTATCTCGCCACCGACGCCGCGCTCAGGGGCCTTGGAGATGTCGGCGTCTGGGCCGCCCTGCTCGCCAGTTACGTCTATCGCGCGCTGTCGCTGGGGCTGTGCCTGCCCGGCCTCGTCCGGCGGGTCGAGCGGGCGGACCCGGCTTTTGTCCTATGATTGCCGATCCCGCTATTGCGAATAGCTATCATTAATGTATAGCGCGCCCCGTCGATCACACACAGGTGACTAGGGGTATTCGATTCATGTTCATGTCCGTCCGCCGGTCCGGTCTGCTTGCCGGCATCGCCGCCTCCGCGCTGCTGGCCGGGGCCGCGCACGCCGCCGATGGCGGATCGAGCGCAGAGGAGATCGTGGTCACCGGCGATCGCCCGACGACCGAGGCGATTTCGGGCACCAAGAGCAACACGCCCCTGATCGAGACTCCGCAGTCGATCAGCGTGATCGACGCCTCCGAGATCGCCGGTCTCGGCCTTCAGAACCTCAACCAGGCGCTGCGCTTCGTTTCGGGCGTGACGCCGGAGACGCGCGGCGCGTCGGCCGAGGTCTATGACCAGTTCAAGCTGCGCGGCTTCGACGCGCCGGTCTATCTCGACGGCCTCAAGCAGTTCGGCAGCCCGAGCGGCTATGTTGCCCCGCAGGTCGACGTGTCGCGGCTGGAGCGGATCGAGATCGTGAAGGGTCCGGCCTCCGCGCTCTATGGCGCGTCGAGCCCCGGCGGCTTCATCGCGGAGGAGAGCAAGCTGCCGATCGCGCGCGATTTCTACGGCGCGATGTCCGCCACATACGGCAATGACGATCTCTACCGCATCGATGCCGACGTCGGCGGCCGCGCGGGCCAGAAGGTGCTGTGGCGGCTCTACGGCAGCGTGAACGGCGCGCACGACCAGCAGACCTATGGCAAGCGCCGCCGCCAGACGGTGTCGGGCGCGGTCACGGTGGGCGACGGCACGCCGACCAGCCTCACGGTGCTGGCGGCCTATTCGCACGATCCGTCCAACGGCAATTACGGCGTGTTCCCGACGCTGGGCACGCTGGTCGACAATCCGAACGGGCGTATCTCCACCCGCTTCTACGGCGGCGAGCCGGGCGACTATTTCAGCCGCAAGCAGGCGGGCATCACCTATATCCTGCGCCATGATTTCGGCGGCGGCTGGACCTTCCGCTCCTCGGGCCGCTACCAATATGTGAAGAGCGACCTCGGCATCGTCTACACCAGCGGCGCGCCCGTCGACGCGACCGATCCGGCGCCGACGCTTTATTCCCGCGCCTCCTATGCGACGCACGAGCAGCTCAACAACTGGACCTACGACAACCAGTTGAGCGGCCAGTTCGACACCGGCCCGCTCCACCATTCGCTGCTGATCGGCGTCGATCGGCAGGTGGCGCATTCGGCCGAACTGTATGCCTTCGGCACAGCCACGCCGATCGACGTGTTCAACCCCGTCTATGGCACGATGCCGACGCCGGCCAATCCCTATGAGGTGCCGGGCTATGGCCCGCCCTTCGACACGGGCCTGGCGGCGGCGCAATTCACCGACGTCCACCAGCGCCAGCAGGGCGTCTATGCGCAGGACCAGATCTCGGTCGGCGATCTGCGCGTGACGCTGAGCGGCCGGCAGGACTGGACGCGCCAGACCGACGGCACCCAGGTGCAGCACAACAAGAAGTTCACCTGGCGCGCGGCCGCGCTCTACAAGACGCAGTGGGGCATCGCGCCCTATGTCAGCTACTCGACCTCGTTCGAGCCGCAGGCGAGCGTGCTGTCCGACGGGACGCTGGCCAAGCCCTCGCTCGGCAAGCAGATCGAGGCGGGCGCCAAATATCAGGTGCCGGGCACGGACATCCTGCTCACCGGCGCCTGGTTCGACATCCACCAGACCAACGTCGCCGTGCCGGACAATAATTTCAGCTATCATCAGGCCGGGCGCGTGCGCTCGCGCGGCGTGGAGCTGGAGGCGAGCGGATCGCTGCCCTACGGCTTCAACGCCAAGGTGGCCTTCAGCCGCCAGAGCGTGAAGGTTCTGGACGATGTCGTGCCCGCCCATATCGGCCAGCCGCTCGACTCGACCGGGCGCGGCGGCGTCTCCGCCAATCTGGAGTGGGCGCCCAAGTCCGGCCCGGCCGAAGGCTTCGCGATCGGCGGCGCGGTGCGCCATGTCGACAGCGTCTATGCGGATTATTACACCTTCACGGATGGCACGACGCGTCCGCTCCGCACCCCGTCCTACACGGTGTTCGACGCGCTGATGCGGCTTGATCTGTCCAAGGTCAGCCCGCGCCTGAAGGGCCTCGAGCTGGGCCTGAACGCCACCAACATCTTCGACAAGAAGTATCTCACGAGCTGCCTCGCCCAATATTCGTGGTGCTGGTACGGCCAGCGCCGCACGGTGCAGGGCACGATCGGCTATCGCTGGTGACGAAGGCGCGCGCCCTGCCGGTGCGCTATCGCCTCGGCGTTGCGGCGCGGGTCGCGGCGGCGCTGGCGGGGGGCTATGCGGTGGCGGCGCTCGTCGCCATCGCGCTCGGCGTGGCGCTGCCGATCGCGCGCGAGGAGGCGGGGACGGCCGGCGCGCTGGCGGGGATGCTGGCGCTGCCGGTGGCGGCCATGGGCTGCTTCTGGGCGAAGAGCGCGGCGCGGGCATGGGCGGGCATCCTGATCGCGGCGGCGCTGTTCGGCGGCATCGCGTGGGCGGCGGGGTGGCGGCCGTGAAGCCCGGCTTCCGCCCTTCGATGACGTGGCTGCACGACTGGTCCGGCCTCGTCATCGGCTGGCTGCTGCTCGCCATCGCGCTGGCCGGCACGCTTGCCGTCTTCCGCCCCGAGATCGGAAGCTGGGCACGCCCCGAAGTGGCGCGCGCCGCCGTCGATCCGGTGGAGTCCACGCAGGCGGCGATCGGCTGGCTCTCCGCCCATGCCGCGAAGTCGCCGGCCTGGTATCTCCAGCCCGCGAACGATCGCTCCTCGACCACGCAGGCGCTCTGGCTCGATGGCAACGACTATGTGACGCGCGCGCTCGATCCGCGCACCGGCAGCCCGGCGGGCATCCGCGACACGCTGGGCGGCGAGTTCTTCTACCGCTTCCATTTCGAGTTGCAGCTTCCCTATCCGTGGGGGCGTATCCTGTCGGCCTCGGCGGCGATGCTGATGGTGCTGGCGATCATCACCGGCATCGTCGCGCACCGGCGCTTCTTCGCGGATTTCTTCACCTTCCGGCCGGGCAAGGGGCAGCGGAGCTGGCTCGACGCGCATAATCTGCTCGGCGTCGCGGCCCTGCCCTTCCATCTGCTGATCTCGTTCACCGGCGCGCTGACGCTGGCCAACCTGCTGATGCCGTGGGGCGCGATCGCCGGCTATCGGGGGGACGAGGCGGCGCTGCGCCGCGATCTCTATCCGGCCGAGGTGACGCGCGCGGCCACCGGGCGGCCCGCGCCGCTGGTGCCGATCGGGCCGCTGCTGCGGCGGGCGGAACAGCGCATCGGGGGGCATATCGGCCTCATCTCGGTGATCGATCCGGGCGATGCGTCGGCGGTCATCAGCGTCACCAGCGCGGATGACGACCGGCTCCAGATCGCCCACCACGTCATCAGCTTCGACGGGACGACCGGCCGCATCCTCGCCGAGCAGGTCGAGCGGCGGCCGGTGCTGAGCGTGTTCAACGCCTTCTACGGCCTGCACACCGCGCGCTTCGCGGGCGCGCTGTCGCGCTGGCTCTATTTCATCTCGGGCTGGATGCTGACCGGGCTGATCGCGACCGGGCTGATCCTGTGGACCGCCAAGCGGCGCGAGCGTCGCTGGGGCCGGGGCTTCGTGCTGGTCGAGCGGCTCAATGTCGGCTTCGTCGGCGGCACGCCGGCGGCGTTCGCGGCCTTCTTCCTCGCCAACCGGCTGCTGCCTGTGGCGATGGCGGGACGGCAGATGGCGGAGGTCCATGCCGTTTTCTGGACATGGGGCGCGGTGCTGCTGTTCGGCGCGATCCGCAGGCCCGAGCGGGCATGGACGGAGTTGCTGACCCTCTCGGCGGCGGCGTGCGCGGCGATCCCGCTGGTCGACATCGCCTGCGGGACGGCGCGGGCCGACGGGCCGGGCCTCGGCGTCGGGCTGACCGCGCTGCTGCTGGCGGCGGGCCTTGGCCATGCCGCGCGCCGGGGCTGGCGCCCGAAGCTCCGCGCGATGCGGCGCGAGCGGGCGGCGGTGGCATGATCGGGGCGCTGCTGCTCATGCTGGCGGCGACCCTGTCGCTGGCGGTGGCGAGCCGGCGCGTCGCCGAACGCTTCCGCCTTTCCGCGCGCCGGCGGCGGCAGGCGAAGGGCGTGGGCGCGGCGCTGCTGGCGCTTTCCTTCGCCGCCGCGATGATGGCGGGCGGCGGGCTGCTCGCCTTCATCGGCTGGGTGCTGGCCTTCGGGCTGCTGTCGCCGCTCGTCACGCTGGGTTTCACGGCGCACGCCACGCGGCGCTGATTGCCGCCGGGCGAGACAATTCCTATGAAGCGGGGGTCATTCCTCCGCTCCACGGAACGCTGATGGATCGCATCGACGCGATGAAGGTCTTTGTCGCCACCCTCGACGAGGGGAGCCTCGCGGGCGCGGGGCGCAGGCTGGGCAAGTCCCCGGCGGCGGTGAGCCGGGCGATCGCCTTCCTCGAAAACCATGTCGGCGCCGAGTTGCTCCACCGCACCACGCGGTCGCTCAAGCTCAGCGAGGCGGGGCAGCGCTACGCCGTCGCCTGCCGCCGCGTGCTGACCGATCTGGAGGAGGCGGACATCATCGCGGCGGGCGAGCGCTCGGCCCCGCGCGGGCTGCTCACCATCACCGCGCCGGTGGCGGCGGGCGAGACGGTGCTCAGGCCGATCGTCGACGCCTTCATGGACGCATATCCGGCGGTGAACGTCCGCCTCTATTTCCTCGATCGCCCGGCCAACCTGATCGACGAAGGCATCGACCTCGCGCTGCGCATCCAGAATCTGGTGGATTCCACGCTGGTGGCGATCCGGGTGGGCGAGGTGCGCCGCGTGGTGGTGGCGGCGCCGCGCTATCTGGAACAGCATCCGCTGATCGAGGAGCCCGCCGATCTCGCCAAGCACCAGATCGTCGCCATGACGCATTTCGGGCTGGAGAGCTGGAGCTTCCCGCCGCTGCCCGGTTCCTCGGTGCCGCGCACGGTGCAGTTCGCGCCGCGCCTCCTCATCAACAGCATCCGGGGCGCGGTGGCGAGCGCGGTGGAGGGGCGGGGGGTGACGCGCATCTTCTCCTATCACATCGCCGACGAACTGAGGGAGGGGACGCTCCGCATCCTGCTCGCCGATGCCGAGGCGCCGCCGCTGCCCGTCCACCTGATCGCGCCGCAGGGGCGGCTTCAGGTGCCCAAGGTGCGCGCCTTCGCCGATTTCGCGGTGCCCCGGCTCAAGGCCCATTTCGCGCGGCTGACGGCGGAGGCGATGGGGCGCTAGCCCCGCCGAACCGGTCGACCTTCCCGCGGCCGCCGGCTAGGTTGGCGGCGTGGCCCCCATGAGGACAGGAGATCGAGCGTGAACATCCGCCCCCGGCGCAGCGCGCTCTATCTTCCCGCCTCCAACCCGCGCGCGCTGGAGAAGGCGCGGACGCTCCCCTGCGACGTGGTGATCCTCGATCTGGAGGACGCCGTCGCCCCCGACGCCAAGGCGCTGGCGCGCGCGCAGGCGGTCGATGCGGTGCGGGCGGGCGGCTTCGGCGCGCGCGAGCTGGTGGTGCGCGTCAACGGGCTGGAGACGCCATGGGGCGCCGACGATCTGCGCGCGCTGGCCGGGGCCGCGCCCGATGCGGTGCTGGTGCCCAAGGTTTCCGACGGCGGAGACATCGCGGCGTATCAGGCCTTCCTCTCCGAAACGCCCGAAACCGTGCGGCTGTGGGCGATGATCGAGACGACGCGCAGCCTCTTCCGCCTCGACGGGATCGCGCGGATGTCCGCCGACACGCGCCTCTCCGCCTTCGTGCTCGGCACCAATGATCTCGCCAAGGAGATGGGCGCGACGCTCACCACCGCGCGCCTGCCGTTCGTCGGCGCGCTCGGCCTCGCGGTGGCGGCGGCGCGGGCCTATGGGCTCGCCATCCTCGACGGCGTGTTCAACGCGCTGGAGGACGAGGCCGGCCTCGCCGAGCAATGCCGTCAGGGCGTCGAGTTCGGCTTCGACGGCAAGACGCTGATCCATCCCCGCCAGATCGAGCCGTGCAACGCCGCTTTTTCCCCCTCGGCGGAGGCGATCCGCTGGGCGCAGACGATCCTCGCCGCGTTCGATCTGCCGGAGAATGCCGACAAGGGCGCGATCCGCGTCGAGGGCCGGATGGTTGAGCGGCTGCATCTGGTGGCTGCCCGCCGGACGCTGGCGATCCGCGATACCGTCGCGAGATAGGTATTTCCGCCACCTGTTGGCGTATCTCACCGATTGGCTGGGAGGCCGACGACTGCGAAAGTCCCGAAATCCGGGCTTTCGGCGGTTTGGCACGCGCCCTGCAATGGTCCATGCGAAGGGGAGCAGGCCCGCTCCTCCATCGCATGGAGCCGACCGATGACCCACGACGAGACCGTTGCCGCCCGCAAGCAGGCCAGCCTGATCGGCGTTTGCAAGGCCGTCGGCGAGGGGCTGGGCTTCAACCCCGATTTCCTGCGCATCGCGCTGGCGATCTCGCTGATCGTGAAGCCGGAATATACGCTGATCGTCTACGGCATCCTCGCCGTCACCGTGCTGGCGAGCCGCCTGCTGGTCCGCGAACCGCGCCGCGCCAAGATCGTCCGCCAGCCGGAGCAGGCCGAGGCCGCCGCCGAGCCGATGCGCGCCGCCGCCTGAGCCCTAGAGCAGCGCCTCGATCGCGGGGCGCAGCGTTTCGGGCCGGGCGTTGGGGGCGAAGCGGCGGACGACCTTGCCGCTGCGGTCGACGAGGAACTTGGTGAAGTTCCACTTGATCCGCTGGGTGCCGAACAGGCCCTTCGCCTCCTTCTTCAGGTAACGGTAGAGCGGGTGGGCACCGTCGCCGTTGACCTCGATCCTGGCGAACATCGGGAAATCGACATTGTAGGTGAGCTTGCAGAAGGTCGCGATCTCGGCGGCGTCGCCCGGCTCCTGCGCGCCGAACTGGTTGCAGGGGAAGCCCAGCACGGCGAGGCCCTTGGCGGCATAGTCCTCATGCAGCGCCTCCAGCCCCTCATATTGGGGCGTGAACCCGCATTTGCTGGCGGTGTTCACGATCAGCATCACCCGCCCGCGATAGTCGGCGAGCGCGCGGGGCTCGCCGGTGATGCCGGTCGCCGTGAAATCATAGATGCTGGTCATCGCCGCCCCCGAAGCTGAAGGCTTCCTCCATGTCGGGCGCGGCGGTGACGGTCAACGCTCCTCGATCGCGTCCACCCGGCTGGGATAGAAAGCGAGATGATCCCTGATGACCGCGACGGCGTCGTGCGGCGCCTCATAGGTCCAGATCGCGTCGATCGAGCGATCCCCGCCGGTGGGGATGCTGAAATAGGAGGCCTCACCCTTGTAGGGGCAGTAGCTCGTCGTCGCCGAGCGTTCGAGCGCCGCCATGTCGACATCCGCGCGCGGGATGTAATGCACCGCCGGATAGCTCGCCTCGCGGAGCGTGAGGGCGTGCGTGCTGTCCGCGATGGTCTTGCCGGCGACCGTCACGACGATGCGGGCGGCGGCGGGCTCGACGGTGATGGGATGATCGGGGCCGGGTATCCTGACGGGCTTGCTCGACATGGGGCGTCTCCGCTGAGGTTCGGGACCGAGATAGGGCACGATCCCGAACCTGCCAGAGGGAGGCCTCAGGGCTTGGCGAGCTGGCCGCGGATCTCGCCGCCGGGATTCGCCTTGGTGTGGACGTTGAAATACCATTTGCCGGCCTGGAGATCGGCCATCTGCTCGGGCGTCAGCACCTCCTTGCCCTTGATCGGGCTGGCGAGGTTCTTGATCGCGATGACCGGCGGGGCGTTGACGCCGGCCGCCGCCGGGCCGTGGAAATGCGCGGCGGAGGCGGGGCCGGTCAGGCCCGAATAGGTGATGGTATAGGTGAAGGCCCGCGTCGCGGTGTTCAGCTCGGCCTTGACGGAGCCCTTGCCGGCGGTGGCGTTGGCCGGCACTTCCGACTTGCCGTCGAGCTGGGCGGTGTAATGCACCGTCTCGGCCAGCGCGGGCGCGGCGGCCGTCAGGCAGAGCGCGCCGGCGGCGGCGAGGGTCGCAAATCCAACGTTCATGTCGAATCCTCTGTTGTACGCCGGAACGGCGCTGCGGGCAGAACGCGCCGGAATCGAGGCGGTTGCAAGGGGAAAGGCTCAGCGCGGTTCGTCGGGTAGGGTGGGGAGGCGCGCGATCTCCGCCAGCCCGTGCCAATCCACCGGCGCGCCGGCGAGGAACAGCCGCATCACATGATCGAGCCCGCCGCCGCCCGAGCGCGCGAGCGCCTGCAACGCGCGCACCGTGTTGGCGGCATGGCCGTCATAGCTGAACTCGTTGCCGCCCATGCGGCATTCGGCGAGATGGATCTCCGTCGTCCCGCTGTAGCGGAGCAGGCAGCCGATGATGGTGCAGCGGACGAACTCGTTGCCGTCCAGCAGCAGCGTCTGGCCGCGAAACTCCTGCCCCTCAAAGCGCATGACGCGCCGGCCGGGGGGCGAGCCCGGTCACTGGTTGCAGGCGACCGTGCCGACGCGATAGATCAGGCCGTACTGTTCCTTGCCGATCACATCGTCGATCCGCTTGTTGAGGCAGGCGCCACCGGATGGCGTCTTCACCGTCATGGCCTCGCCGCGCGGGGCGGTGACGGTGAAATAGCCATGATCGTCGGCGATGGCGAAATCGGTGCCGGCCTCCACCCGCGCATTGGCGATCGGCTTGCCATGCGCGTCCACCGCCTGCCCGAACAGGCTGACGATCTCGCGCGCCTTGAACTCCAGCCGCACGACGTTGCCCGGATAGAGCGGCACGGTGCGCGTCGCCGCGTCGATGTCGAAGGGCGGCGCATTCTCGGGCTTGAGGCCGATCTGGTAGGAAGCGAGCGACGGCAGGCCGACCGCGATCCGCTGGCCCGCGCGCACGAACTCGCCCGGCCGGTCGTCGACCGTGACGCGATAGCCGCCCTCGGACACCACAGGATCGTCATGGCCGTCGGCGGACGGGGCGGGGGCGTCGGAGGCGGCCTGCGCGGCGCCCTTGTCGCTCTTGATGTCGAGCAGCACGATCGCGTCCGACGGATTGCGCAGGCCGAGCTTCACCGAGCCGCCGCCGATCACGAAGCCGGTCTGGGCGTTGACCAGCACCGAGGTGTCGCCGCTGCCGCTCGCCTGATGCTGATACTGGGCGGTGGCGTCCACCTCGCCGAGCGCGGCCTCGGCGCGGGCGGTGCCGAACAGGCGATCGCTGTCCGCGTCGGTCGATCCGCCGACCTGCGCCATCACGTCGGTCGCGCCGATCTGCTGCGTGCGGGTGAGCGTGCCGAGCGCGACCGGCGAGAAGCCGCTGCGCAGCGAGCCGTCGTCGCCATGCGCGACCTCGCCGCCCATGTTGAACGCGGCGGTCGTGTGGCGATCCACCTGGCGGTAGAAGGAGAAGCCGATGCTCACCCGGCGATCGATGTCGGACACGCTGCCCTGCATCGTCATCAGCGCCATGCCGACCAGCGGCAGCACGATCGGGCGCGTATATTGCGCGCTGTAGGTGTAGCGGTTGGGCAGATCCTGCGAGCGGGTATAGCCGCCGCTCAGCGACAGCGTGCCGCCGAACAGCTTGCGCTGGGCGGAGACGAAGATCGAATCCTCGTTGCGGAAGAAGGGGCGGTATTTCTTGAGGTCGAAGCCGCCGGCATCGTCGAGCAGCGTCTCGTTGGTGTGGGTGCTGCGCGCCGAGATGTTGAACGAGGTCTTCTCGAAGGTGAGCGTGCCGCTCACCAGCCCCGAATAGGTGCCGTGCGATCCCACGCCGCCGGCGATCACCGCCTGCATCCTGCCGCGGAACACCTCCAGCGAGGTTTCGGCATAGATGTCGGAATTGAACGCCAGCACCTTCTCGCCCAGCGCGAAGGATCGCCCGACGCGGGTCTGGGCCGAGGCGGTGGCCGCGAACTCGCCGGTCAGCCGGGGGAAAAAGGGGTGCGCGGGCGTGCTGCCGAGGCCGTCATCCTCGAAATTGTCGGAGGTGCGCTCGCCGACGCGGATGTCGAAGGCGATCTTGCCGGGCGGCGGCAGGCCGGCGAGCTTGGTGTAGTTGCGGTTCTCGTCGAGGATGACGTTGCCGCCGTCGCGCGCGACGATGTGGACGTTGTACGATCCGTTCGGGAAGGAGCGCGTGTCGATCGTGGCGAGGCCCGCGCTGTACTGGCCCGTGAAGATCAGCACATTGTCGCGATACACCTCGACCTGCGCCTGCTGCGGCAGCACCACCTGAAGCGGCGAGGCGAGATCGTTCGCGCTATCCAGATAGGTGCCGTAGAAGCTGCCGAACTCCGCGCCCGCGATGCGGTAGCTGGTGAAGGTCAGCAGGTTGAGATCCTGCAACAGGCCGGCCGCGACCCGCCGGTCCGACCAGATGCGCTGGGCGTAGAGCTCCTGCGCGCGGAAGCCCTGATCGTCGCTCAGCACCGTCTGCGCGACGAGCGCGGTGCGGCCGATGCTGGCCAGCGTGTCGAAGGTGCCGCCATAGCGCACCTCCCCGCTTTCCGCCGCCACCGACACGCGCGCGCCCTGGATCAGCGACGGCCCGGAGATGGGCGCCCCCAGCACGCGCGCGGTGGGCACGATCAGATGGAAATAGTCGCGGGCGAGGAACAGCGAGACGGAGAAGCTCTCCGGCGTCACCACCACGCCCGACTGGCCGACCGGCAGCGCCCCGCAGGTGGCGGTGGCGAGGTCTCCGGGGCGGCAGCGATATTGCTCGTTGCCGGGCAGCGCCTGCGAGAGGAGCGCCTTCACCTTGTCGGCGTCGACATCCCCGCCGAGCGCCGCCGCGACCCGCGCGGGATCGGCGAACTGGAGGCTGCCCTTGTCGTAGGTGGCGCTGAACGAGCCGATATGGCGGCCCTGGAAGCTCAGGTCGAAGAGGGTGGTGACCTTGGTGCCGATGTCCTCGAAGCCGGCCGGCGCCTTGGTCTGCAATTGCAGATCCTTGGGCTGGCTGTTCATCTGCGCGCGGTCGGTCTGGCCGAGCATGGCGATCGCAGGCCCTCGCACGGGGCTGGCGGCCTCGGCGGCATGGGCGGCGAGCGCGGGCAGCGCCACGCCCGCGATCAGCAGCGAGCGGCGCAGCGCGCGCGGGGAAATGCTATGCGACGGAACGGGCTTCACCGATCGGCCATCCTTCAAAGCGGATCGGCGACGAGGCGGAGCCTGTCGAAATATTCGCCGGCCGGCCCCTTCAGCAGATCGGCCTGCGCGGCGCGCAGCGAGAGCGTCGAATTGGGGCCGTGGGTGCAGTCGGCGGCGCTGGGCGCGCTGCCTTCGATCAGGATCAGCGCCTGATCGGAAACGTCCACGTCATGCACGGCGCCCGCGCCGTCGCGGAAGCTCAGCGTGTAGTGGACGCGGTTCTTCTGGTTGATGAGCGCGCCGCCGCTCTGGCTGGTGATCCGAAGGCGGAAGCGGCCCGTGGTGCTGACCACGCACAGATCGACCGATTGCCGGGCATCGCCGCGCCCCTGCCAGACGTCGCGCTGGCTCGGGCCATAGACCCGGAGACTGGCCGTCGGCGCGTGCATGGCCGACGGCGATGGCGCCATCGACGGTGCGCCCAGCGGCGCGCGCGCCTCGGCCGCCTGCCCGCACGCCGCGATCGCGGCAAGCCCGAAAAGAGCCGTTCGATGCATGGAAATCTGCCCCCGGAAAAGGTTGCGGCGGCCCCGCGGGGAGGCCGCCGCGCCCAGGACTTAGTTCACCGCGACGGTGATCTTCAGCGTGCCCTTGTAGGTGCCCGCGACAGCCGCGAAGATGTCCTTGTTGTCGACGCCGACATGGACCAGCGCGTCCTTGCCGCCCGAGCAGTTCAGGTCGGTCGGACGGGCCTTGCCGCCCGAGGTCGTCTTGTAGCCGGTCACGACGTTGCCCGGCCAGGTGTAGTTCTTGAAGTGGTTGTTGACGTCGTCGGAGACCCACACATTGTAGGCGAGCTTGCTCGGGCCGGTGAGGCCGAAGCCGTGGCTGCCGTCGCCGGCGTCGCCGTCGACCTTCATCGTGTAGCCGCCGTCGGCGCCGACGTTCGAGTAGACGCAGAACTGGCTCTCGGCGTCCTGACGGCTGAAATACTTGTTCTGGAGCGCGGCCGGCGTGACGTTGAGCGTCATGTCGGTCAGGCCCGAGATGCGGACCATCTGCGGGATGACGGTGGTGAAGTCCACCGAGCCCTGGCTGCTCGAAGTGTCGAGGTTGCCGTCGGTGGCGGCGAACGCCGGCGCGGCGGCGAGAGCGGAAACCGCGACGAGCGCGCGGAGAAGCTTAGACATGTATTAACCTCCCAGTCGGTAGGATTATGGAAACAGGCTTTTCGAAGGGCATGTTCGACGAAGGGTCGATGCTGTGGCGGCATCGGCCTTTCGCATATAAGCGGACGCTACACGGATACTGGCGCGTCCCCCGGCCCGCCCGACAGGGGCAGGCCCGATGCGGGAGCCGCGCGGAAAATCAGGGAAAGGTGACGGTCTTCGGGTCGATCGACGCGAAGGAACGCGCCTTGGCGTGAAGGCTGTCGGCCGCCGTCTGGGTCTTGAGATCCCAGCTTGCGCCCGGATAGATGCGGTGGGAGCCGACGCCTTCGCAGGCGGGCTTGCCGTCGGCCGGCTTGGCGTCGGGGGCGGCCTTGTCGTCGGCGCCCGGCGGGCAGAGCTGCCCATCGAACAGCAGGATGTTGGTGTTGCCGTCGTTGCGGATGACGAGATCGTCCGTCCCCCGCGTCGTCACGAGCTGCGCCTTGGCGTTGCGGGGGCGGGCGGTGACGAGCACGTCGTAGGCGGCGAGGATCTTGATCGCGACCGCATGGTTGTCGCCCGCCGCCGGCGTGTCGATGTCGCCGACCTCGGGGGAGATCTTCACGCGATAGATGCGGTCGCTCTTCAGATCGGCGTTGAGCGAGACGATGCGGATCGAGCGGATCGCGCCCGGATCGAGGATCAGGCGATTGGGGGTGACGAGCAGGCCGAGCTTCTCGGGATCGGCTTGCTCGACGCGCTGTTCCTTGTCGGTGCCGGGGTTGACGATCTCGGAGGGCGTGACCGTGATATAATAACGGTCCTTGCTCTCGTTGCGGACGATGACGTCCGCGCGGGGCGTGGAGCGGGGCTCGAAATCCACCCACAGGCGGTCGACCGCGAGCTGCGCGCGGGCCGGCATCGCCATCCCCGCCAGCAACAGCACCGCGCATGCGAACCATGAACGAGACGCCATATATCCCCCAAAAGCGTTACCCCTTAACGCTGAGGCGGTAGGTAGATGACGCCTTGGGGGAGTCAAAGCAGTCCCCGTGTCGGCTGTGCCATATCTGGACATGGGGCTGGGGCCGTTCCTGACCGATTCCGCGACGATCGGCGCGAGTCGGGGGAAATTCGGCAAGAGTTTTCAGAAAGATGTCAGCCGTTGGCGGCGCCGATCGCAGGATGGCGCGACGCCGGCCGGGGCGGCGAGCCGATGCCCGGCTCCCGCCCGATGATGCGAACGAAAATGCTTGACAGAAATGGTAAACGCCGCCTCCGCGCGGAGGCGGGCGTCAGATGCCCCGGATCATCACCTGCAACGGATCGTGCCGGGCGATGCCGTCGCTCGACAGCGTGTAGTTCTGGCGGGTGAGGCCCTTGTTCTCGCTCTGGAGCGCGGGCTGGAGGTGGAAGCCCGTGCTCGCCGGCAGGCTGACGTCGAAGACGTTGCCGTTGGCGCGGAACACGTCGAGGCTGGAATGGCCCCCCAGCGCCACCTGATCGGGCAGGCGCACCATCAGCCCGGCCGCGCCCGGCTGGAGCGTCCAGAGGCCGACCGCGCCTTCCTCGGTGGCGGCGATCCCGGCCTGGATCGGCGGGATGATGACCGTCACCGTGGCGGTGCCCGAGGAGGCGAAGCCCAGCTCGCCGTCGGCGGCGGACGCGGGGACGGAGAATGTCGCCAGGCCGAGCATGGCGCAGATCAGGGTCGCAGATTTCACCAGCCGTACCTCCTCAGATGAGGGCGGGATAAGCCGTAGCCTCCAAGACTTGATTGTCGTGGCTGGTTAAAAAAGCGTTTACGCTGATTCCCCGTCCCGTGTTTTCGCGGCTTACTTCGCCGGAGCGGGCAGCTTGATGCCGAGCAGGACGAGCCGCGCGCCGGTGATGCCGAACCAGTGCGGCGTGCCCGCCGGGATCAGCACGACATCGCCCGGCGCGAGCGCGCGCGTGGTGCCGCCCTCGATCCGGCTGCCCTCGGTGAGGCCGGGCTTGGTGACGCTCGCGTCGACCAGCGTGCCGCCGGACACCAGCGTCCCCGCGCCGGCGATGACGATGGTATATTCGGCGTCGGTGGGGTGGACCGCCGGCTTGCCGGGCTTCTTCCAGATCTCCAGCCCGGCGGCGGTGTCGCCATGGCGGACCAGCGGCGCCCAGGCGAAGCCCTGTCCGGGCTTCATCGCCTTGTCCATCGCCGCCACCTGCGCCTGCACATCGGCCGAGGTGGCGAAGCTGGTGGGGTCGGCCGCCGGGGCCGGGGACGCCGCCAGCGTGCCCGTCGCCATCATCAGGCCGGCGAGGGCCATGCGCGCTCCTCCTCGAACAAACGTCATGATCGCATCTCTCCCAAGGTTTGAGGCAAACAGTCTGGCAGGCCTCCCGGCGGGCGACAACGGGGCGGGAAGGCCGCGAACGACCTTATCCAAAGGTCTCATTGCAAACATCCATTCGCCGCTTACGACAGCCGTTCCTTTCGAATTAACCGCGATCATTGAGAGATTCGCTTACCAGCCGGATCGAAGGTTTCCAGAGCTGCCCATGACAGGGGGGCGCCATAGCGTGGTGTATGCGATGTCGCACGATCGCCGAGCAGATGCGGTGTTGGATCCCTCGGTGCTCGCGACCCGCTGGGCGCGCGTGGCGGCGGCGATGGAGCAGCTTTCGCAGGCCCGATCGCTGGACGATGTCGTCGAGCTTCTGCGCCGCACCGCGCGGCGGATCGTCGGCGCGGACGGCATCGCCGTCGTGCTGCGCGAGGGCGACGCCTGCCATTATGTCGCGGAGGACGCGAAGGAGCCCTTGTGGCAGGGGCAGCGCTTTCCGGCGGAGAGTTGCGTCTCGGGCTGGGCGATGCGGCATCGCGAGATCATCTCGATCCCCGACATCGCCACCGATCCGCGCGTGCCGTTCCAGGCCTATAAGGACACGTTCGTCCGCAGCATCCTGATGGTGCCGATCGGCGCGGGCGAGCCGGTGGCGGCGCTAGGCGCCTATTGGGCCGCCGTGCATGAGCCGGGCGGCGACGAGATCGCGCTGCTGGAGGCGCTGGCGCGCAGCGCGGCGACCGCGCTGGAGAATGGCCGGCTGATGTCCGCGCTGGAGGCGATGGGCGCCGATCTGGAGCGTCGCGTCGCCGAGCGCACGGCCGAGCTGGAGCGGACGCAGGAAAGTCTCCGCCAGACCCAGAAGATGGAGATCATCGGCCAGCTCACCGGCAATGTCGCCCATGATTTCAACAATCTGCTCTCGCCGATCATGTCGAGCCTCGACATGGTGCTGGCCGGCCGTGCCGCGCCCGAGATCGTCTCGCGCAGCGCGGCGGTGGCGATGGAGGCGGCCGAGACCGCCAAGACGCTGATCCAGCGCCTGCTCGCCTTCGCGCGCCGCCAGCCGCTGGTCTCCACCGTGCTGGACCTGCGCCCGCTGGTCGAGGGGATGCGGGGCCTGCTCCAGAGCACGGTCGGCACGCGTATCGCGGTGGAGATCGCGGTGGACGACGGCCTGCCCGCCATCCGCGCGGATCGGCATCAGCTCGAAATGGCGATCCTCAACCTGACGGTGAACGCGCGCGACGCGATGCCCGCGGGCGGGACGGTGCGGATTTCGGCCGGGCTCTCCGGCGCGGGCCGGCCGGAGACGCTGCCGGCGGGCGAGTTCATCCGGCTCGCGATCCGGGACGAGGGTGTCGGCATGGATGCCCGCACGCTGGCGTCCGCCACCGAGCCTTTCTTCACCACCAAGGCGGTGGGCCATGGCACGGGCCTCGGCCTGTCGATGGTGGACGGGCTGGTCAGCCAGATGGGCGGCGCGCTCACCCTCACCAGCGAGCCGGGCCGGGGCACCGAGGTGACGCTCTGGCTGCCGCTCGCGCGCCGCGACAATGCCGTGCGCGTGGTGTCCGCCGCGCCGGCGCGCTCCGCGGTCGGCCGGGCCGAGCTGCTGCTGATCGAGGACGATCCGCTGGTCCGCATCGGCACCGCCGACATGCTGCGCGATCTGGGCTTCACCGTCCGCGAGCTGGAGAGCGCGCGGGAGGGGCTGGCGCTGATCGAGGGCGGCTATCGGCCGGATATCGTCGTCACCGATCATATCATGCCGGGCATGACGGGGGCGGAACTGGCGGTGCGGCTGCGCGCGGATCACCCGGAGATCGCGATCCTGATCGTCTCGGGCTATCAGGGGATCGACCTGATCGCGCCTGATATCGTGCGCCTCTCCAAGCCTTTCCGGCAGGCGCATCTGCGCGCCAGCATCGTCGCCGCCTTCGCGCAGAACAAGGTGGAGATGGAGCTGGCCTAGAGCGATTTCGAAGCGGATGGGATCATCCGCTGGCTCGGAAATCGCGTCAAACCAAAGGCTAGCGCGGGGCTGGGTCGTCCGGGTGGGAGGTGTCGAAGCGCGCCTCGCCGATGGCGCCGGGGTTGGCGCGGATGAAGCGGGCGAGCGCGAGGCCGCCGCCGATGGTGAGCGCCAGCACGAGGCCGAGCAGCACCCAGTCGATCGCCTCCATATGGAAGCCGTAGCTCCGCGCCAGCAGCAGCACCGCACCCGTCGCGACGATGGCGAAGCTGCCGGTGACGAAGATCACCCCCACGCCGCCCAGCGCGGCCGAGCGGCTCGGCGGGCGGCTGTGGACGGGATCGGTCACGCGGGTTCCTCCTCGGCGATGGCGGCTTCCAGCCAGTCGGGGCGGAGCGGGCGGGCTTCGACGGCGCCGAGCTTCACCGGTGCGACCGCGCGAAGCTGCTCGACGCGCACCTGCGCCACCGCGAGGCCCAGCGCCGGATAATAGGCCCGCGCGGCCTCGCCCGGATCGGAGTCGACCTCGGCCACGATCAGCCGGCGGTTGACCTTCTGCCGCCAGTTCATCCGCGCGGTGTTCTCCTGGCCGACATAGCAGCCCTTGGTGAAGGAGACGCCATGCAGCTCGACGGCGTTCGCCTCCAGCCACAGCGTCTTGTCGGCGCCGAGTTCGGCCACGCCCTCCGGCACGCCGAGGCGGAGGCGATGGGCCAGCCACGCCCCTTCCACCCCTTCACCCGCCGGCGCCCCCAGCCAGCGCCGGCCGAGCGCGGGGAGGCGGGGGTCGCCCGTCCCCTCGGCCGACCAGTGGACGCCCAGCGTCTCGTCCCGCGTGATCGCGATCGGGCGGCGCAGGCGATAGAGGGTGAGCCGCTTGGCCAGCGCATCGGCCTGGCTCGCCTCGCAATCGATCAGCACGTCCTCGCGGTCGGGCCAGAGGATGAAATCCCACTGCGCCTTGCCCTGCGCCGTGAGCAGCGCCGCCCACACCGGGCGTCCTTCGGCCAGTTCGCGGGTGTCGTTGGTGACGAGGCCTTGCAGGAAGTCACGCACCTCCGGGCCGGACAGGCGGAGGACGGCGCGGGAAGCGAGAAGGGTGGCGGTGCTCATACTCCCAAGGTAGGAGGGCGCGACGCACAAGCAAACCCATATGCAGTGTCGCGAAGAATGCCTCCCCGAACGGAGTTTGGCCCATGCCCGCCACCTATGATCTGATCCTCAAGAACGGCACCGTCTGGACGCCCTCCGGCCCGGTCGAGACGTCGGTGGGCGTGCGCGGCGGCCGGATCGTCGAGATCGGCGCGAGCGGCGATGCGGGCGAGACGATCGACTGCACCGGCCTCACCGTGATGCCGGGCGTGATCGACAGCCAGGTCCATTTCCGCGAGCCCGGCCTCGAGCAGAAGGAGGATCTCGAGTCGGGCAGCCGCTCGGCCGTGCTTGGCGGCGTGACGGCCGTGTTCGAGATGCCCAACACCAAGCCCAACACCGACTCGGTCGACGCGCTCAACGAGAAGCTGAAGCGCGCGAAGGATCGCATGTGGTGCGACCACGCCTTCTATGTCGGCGCGACGGCGGCCAACGCGACCGAGCTGGGCGAGCTGGAGATGCTGCCCGGCGCGGCCGGCATCAAGGTGTTCATGGGCGCCTCCACCGGCGACCTGCTCGTGTCCGACGACAAGGAGCTGGCGCGCGTGCTGGCGCATGGGCGCCGCCGTGTCGCGATCCACGCCGAGGACGAGACGCGGATGCAGGAGCGCGCCCATCTGCGCGTGGCGGGCGATCCCTCCTCGCACCCGGTGTGGCGCGACGACGAGAGCGCGATGCTCGCCACCCGCCGCATCGTGAAGCTGGCGCGCGAGGCGGGGCGGCGCATCCACGTCCTCCACGTCACCACCCCCGCCGAGCTGGAGTTCCTGGGCCAGAACAAGGATATCGCCACCTGCGAGGTGACGCCCCAGCATCTGACGCTGGCGGGCGAAGAGGCCTATCCGCGCCTCGGCAGCTATGCCCAGATGAACCCGCCGATCCGCTCGGGCGCGCATCGGGATGGGCTGTGGCACTGGGTCAATCAGGGCGTGCCCGACGTGCTCGGCTCGGACCATGCGCCGCACACCAAGGAGGAGAAGGCAAAGGAATATCCGGCCTCGCCCTCGGGAATGCCAGGCGTGCAGACGCTGCTGCCGCTGATGCTCGATCATGTGGCGAAGGGGCGGCTCACCATGCAGCGGCTGATCGACCTGACGGCATCCGGCCCGCAGCGCATCTTCAACCTCGTCAACAAGGGCCGCATCGCCCCCGGCTATGACGCGGACTTCACGATCGTCGACCTGAAGAAGCGGTGGACGATCGAAGACGAGTGGCTCGCCTCGCGCTGCGGCTGGTCGCCCTTCGCGGGGATGACGCTCACCGGCCAGCCGGTCGGCACGATCATCCGCGGCCGCCGCGTGATGTGGGAGGCGACGCTCGCCAGCGAGGCGCACGGTCGCCCGGTGCGCTTCCAGGAGACCTATCGGCCGTAAGGGGCGCGGCCTCCTCCCGTCCTCCCCCTGCGAAGGGGGAGGGGGACCGCCGCCGAAGGCGGTGGTGGAGGGGCTGAGACGACGGGGATTCCCCTCCACCAGCCTGCGGCTGGTCCCCCTCCCCGCCGAGCGGGGAGGATGGGTTGGCTATCTGTTCGCCCGCCAACGGCCTTGGCGTATCAGCCCGCCGTCTCGAACTGGAGCTTGGCGAGCCGCGCGTAGAGGCCGGAGCCCGCGAACAGCTCGTCATGCGTGCCCTGCTCGACGATGCGGCCCTTCTCCATGACGACGATGCGATCCGCCTTGCGCACGGTGGCGAGCCGGTGGGCGATCACCATCGTGGTGCGGCCCGCCATCAGCCGGTCGAGCGCGTCCTGCACCAGCCGTTCGCTCTCGGCGTCGAGCGCGGAGGTCGCCTCGTCGAGCAGCAGCAGCGGCGCGTCGCGGAGCAGCGCGCGGGCGATGGCGAGGCGCTGGCGCTGGCCGCCGGACAGGCGCGCGCCGCCTTCGCCGAGGAAGGTGTCCAGCCCCTGCGGGAGGCTCTTCAGGAAATCGGCGGCGTTGGCGGCCTCGGCGGCGGTCCAGAGATCCTCGTCGTCCGCGTCCCAGCGGCCGTAGCGCAGATTGTCGCGCGCGGAGGCCGCGAAGATCACCATCTCCTGCGGCACCATCGCGATGCGGGTGCGGATTTCGGCCGGGTCCGCCTCGGGCAAAGGCACGCCGTCGAGCAGCACGCGGCCGCCCTGCGGATCGTAGAAGCGCTGGGCGAGCTGGATCAGCGTCGACTTGCCCGCGCCCGACGGGCCGACCACGGCGACCGTCTCGCCGGCGGGGATATCGAGCGTGAAGGTCTCCAGCGCGGCGATCTCGGGGCGAGTCGGGTAGCGGAAGGTGACATTCTCGAACTGGAGCCGCCCCGCCGCCGGCTGCGGCAGCGCGCGGGGATGGGCCGGCGCGCGAATCTCGGGCCGCTCGGCGAGCAGCTCGCCCAGCCGGCTCGCCGCGCCCGCACCGCGCAGCAGGTCGCCATAGACCTCGGCCAGCGCGCCGAACGCGCCCGCGACGAGGCCGCCGGTCAGCACGAAGGCGGCGATCGCGCCGCCCGACATGCGGCCCGCCGCGACATCGAGCGCGCCTTCCCACAGCACCAGCGTGATCGCGCCGAAGACGAGGCCGATCACCAGCGCGGTCATCAGCGCGCGGAACGCGATGCGCCGCTTGGCGGTGGCGAAGACGCTCTCGACCGCCTGGCGGAAGCGGCTCGCCTCGCGCGGTTCCTGCCCGAAGGCCTGCACGATCTTCATCGCGCCCAGCACCTCGGTGGCGATCGCGCCGACCGCCGCGATCCGGTCCTGCGTGCCGCGCGAGAAGCCCCGCACCCGCCGCCCGAGCAGGATCAGCGGCAGCAGCACCAGCGGAATGCCGAGCAGCATCATCCCCGCGAGCTTGGGCGCGAGGACGAAGAGATAGGTCACGCCGCCGATCATCGTGAAGATGTTGCGCAGTGCCACGGAGACGGTGGTGCCGACCACCTGCTCGATCAGCGTGGTGTCGGAGGTGAGTCGCGAGGCGATCTCGGAGGGGCGGTTCTCCTCGAAGAAGCGCGGCGCCAGCGTCAGCAGATTGGCCTGCACCTCGGTGCGGATGTCCGCCACCACGCGCTCGCCGAGCCACGAGACGAACCAGAAGCGGCAGGCGGTGGCGATCGCCAGCACCACCACGATCATCAGCAGATAATGGAAGGAAACCGCCAGCCCATGCGGATCGACGCCCGCCGAGAAGCCCCGATCGATGATCCGCTTGAACCCATAGGGTATCCCGAGCGTCGCCGCCGAGGAGACGCACAGCGCGGCGAACGCGGCGAGGATATGACCCGGATAGCGAAGGGCATGTGCCCAGACGAGCCGGAGGTTGCCAAGACGCCGCTCGCGAGGGGCGCTTTCGGGGGCGGATCGAGCCATGGCGGCTCGACTAGCATTCCGACCGGTTCGGCTCAATGCGCGGTTGCTAAGGCGAATGACGGATCGCTCGGTAGGACTGTGGAAACCTCCTTCCTGCATTCCTATTTTGCAACAGCGTTGGGGATAGTTTCGGGTAGAAGGGCAGACCTTTGTGACCGGTTCCATGCGGCAGGTTCGCCGCAACGGGAGATAGAATTGCTGTACGACGCTTATGAATTGCAGCGTTCCTGGCTTTCCGGCGCGAGCCTGATGGCGAATCTGAGCGCGGAATGGCTGCAAAATCCCGTTAACCCTTTGTCGCACACCGGTTTCGGCCCGATGATCGCTTCGGGCCTCGATGTCTTCGCCCACGCCTCCCAGCCGCGCGGAAAGCCGGATTTCGGCTTCACCACCACCCGCGTCGAGGGCAAGGAGGTAGCGGTCACAGAGGAGATCGTGCTCCGCAAGCCGTTCGGCCAGTTGAAGCGCTTCGTGCGCGCCGGCGTGAAGGGCGGCCCCAAGCTGCTGATCGTGGCGCCGATGTCGGGCCATTTCGCCACGCTGCTGCGCGGCACGGTGGAGCGGATGCTGCCCCGCCACGACGTCTACATCACCGACTGGCGCGACGCGAAGCTGGTCCCGCTCGATCAGGGCCGTTTCGACCTCGACGATTATATTGATTATCTTGTTGAATTTCTGGAGCTCATCGGCCCCGGCGCGCATGTCCTCGCGGTGTGCCAGCCTTCGGTGCCGGCCTATGCCGCCGCCTGCCTGATGAACGCCGACAGGAATCCGGCGGCGCCCGCGACGCTGACGATGATGGGCGGCCCGATCGACACCCGCAAGGCGCCGACCGCGGTCAACACCGTCGCCACCCAGCGGCCGCTCGCCTGGTTCGAGCAGAATGTCATCGCCACCGTGCCCTTCTTCTATCCGGGCGCGGGGCGGAAGGTGTATCCGGGCTTCCTCCAGCTCGCCGGCTTCATGGCGATGAACCTCGGCAACCACCTGATGAGCCATTACCGGATGTTCCAGCATCTGGTCGACGGCGACGGCGAGGGGGCGGACTCCACCAAGGCCTTCTACGAGGAATATCGCTCGGTCTGCGACATGACCGAGGAGTTCTACATCCAGACGATCGAGGATGTGTTCCAGAAGCACAAGTTGCCCAGGGGCCAGCTCCTGCATCGCGGGCGCAAGGTCGATCCGGGCGCGATCACCCGCACCGCGCTGCTGGCGATCGAGGGCGAGCGCGACGATATCTCCGGCATCGGCCAGACCAGGGCGGCGCTCACCATCGCCAAAAACCTGCCCGAAACCGAGAAGCGGTATCTCATGGCCGAGAAGGTGGGCCATTACGGCATCTTCAATGGCCGCCGCTGGCGCGACGAGATCGCGCCGGTGCTGGAGGAGTGGATCGCGGGGCATGAGCGCTGAGACAGGCCGCCTCCGCCTCCTGACCCTCGGCGTCGCGCTCGGCGCGCTGCTGGCGGGGCCGGGCGGCGCGGCCGTCCCCCGCAATCCGGTGGCGCCCCCGCACATGCGGTCGGCGGACGACGGGGCGATCGTCGCCCGCGCGCTGGAGCGTGCGCAGGCGCATGATTGCCATGGCGTGCTGGCGCTGCTCGATCCGGTCGTGGCGAAGGAGGAAGGCAAGGGGACGCCCACGCGCTTCTCCGCCCAGCTCCTGCGGCTGCCCTGCCTCGCCGAGGCCGGCCGCCAGCGCGATCTCGCGCCGGCGCTGGCGGAGCTGCGCGCGCAGGCGCCCGACAATCCGCTGGTGCAGGGCTTCCAGGTGTTCGTCGACGCGGACGCCGGCCATTATGCCGAAGCCGCCGACGGCCTGGCGGCGATCGCCGACGCCCGCTCGCGCGCGCTGGCGATGATGCCGGGCGAGCTGTGGCGCGCGCTCGCCCAGAAGCTGACGGCGATGGGCGACGTCCAGCGGCGCGACCGCGTCTCGCTGGCCCTCGCGCTCGCCGACTGGGAGCCGACCGACGAGCCGGCGCTGCCCGAGGCGCTGGCGGCGGACGGGATCGGCACGCTGCTCGATCACAACGCGCCCGACGATGCGCGCCAGTTGCTCGGCCGCGTCCATCGGCCCAATTATCTGTGGGAGATGGCGATCCAGCGGCGCTATGCCGCGCTGTGGCCCGATGTGGAGGCCCGCATGGGGCCGGCCGGCGGCACCGCCATCGACCGTTTCGCCCGCTCCGCGCTCGACATCTATGCCAGCACCCCGCAGGACCAGCAGGCGACGCTGGACGCGGCGCGCGCCTTCCTGTTCCTGCGCCGCTACGAGGATGTCGGGGTGACCGCCGGGCCGACCAGGATCGCGCCGGGCATGACCGAGCAGCAGGTCGGCATCGTCCTCACCGATGCCGAGGCGATGGCCGCCGACGGGCATCGCGATCAGGCGCTGGCGCGGCTCCGCCCCTTCGCCACCGCCGACCTCGCCACCACGCCCGAGGCCGCCAGCGCGCTCATCACGCTGGCCGAGATGCTCCATGAGGATGGCCGCTACGACGAGGAACTGGCGGTCGCCCGCACCGGCACGCAGCACAATGCCCAGTATTTCTCGGCCTATGGCCTCAACTGGCTGCGGCGCAACGAGGTGTGCGCGCTCGCCGGGCTCCAGCGCTCGGCCGAGGAGAAGATCGCCGCCGATGCGCTCAAGGCGGCCTCCGCCGACAATCAGGCGGCGGCGGTGGAAGGCCTGCTCTGTGCCGGGCGCGACGAGGAGGCGGCGGCGATCGCGGTTGCCACGCTCGCGACGCACGAGGGCGCCGATCGCATCGCCGATCAGTTCCAGCCGGACGGGGCGCTGCTCCCGCATCCGGCTTCGCGGCTGCGCGCGCTCTGGGCGCGGCTGCTCCAGCGGGCCGACGTGAAGGCGTCGTTCGATCGCGCGGCCCGCATCCTGCCCAAGACCTACTGGCCTGCCACGACCCCGCGCGCGCTGCCCGCGCCCACCGGGGCTGAGAGCGCAGCCGCCACGACCTGAAGGAGAAAGACGGCATGGCCGACCATTGCACGCGGCTCGCCGCGCGCATCGAACGCTGGCCGGTGGCCGGCTCGTTCGTGATTTCCCGCGGCGCCAAGACCGAGGTGGACGTGGTCGTCGCCACGCTCGCCGAGGGCGAATGGCGCGGGCGCGGCGAGGCGACCGCCATCTATTATCATGGCGAGAGCGCCGAGAGCGTGCGGGATCAGATCCTGAGCGTCGTCGATCCGATCTGCCAGGGCGCGACGCGGGCGGACCTGCTCTCGCTGCTGCCGCGCGGCGCCGCCCGCAACGCGGTGGACGCGGCGCTGTGGGATCTCGACTCGCGCCGCTGCGGCCTGCCGGTGTGGCGGCTCGCCGGGCTGGAGGAGCCCAGGCCCGTCACCACCGCCTTCACCATCTCGCTCGGCGATGCGGAGAAGATGGAGGCCGATGCCCGCGCGGCGGCCGGCCGCTATCCGCTGCTCAAGCTGAAGTTGGCCGGCGAGGGCGATCTCGATCGCGTCGCCGCCGTGCGTCGCGGCGCTCCGGGCGCGCGGCTGGTGGTGGACGCCAACGAGGCCTGGACCGGCCGCGACGTGGCGGCGGAGGCGGCGGCGCTCGTCCCCTTCGGCGTCGAGCTGATCGAGCAGCCGGTGAAGGCGGGCGAGGATCATCTGCTCGACAATGTGATCTCGCCGATCCCGTTGTGCGCCGACGAGAGCTGCCAGGATCGCAGCGACCTTGCGCGCTGCGTGGGGCGCTATCAGGCGGTGAACGTCAAGCTCGACAAGGCCGGCGGGCTGACCGAGGCGCTGCTGCTGTCCCGCGAGGCGCGGGCGGCGGGGCTGAAGCTGATGGTCGGCTGCATGTTGTCGACGTCGCTGGGCGTGGCGCCGGCCTTCCTCGCGGCGCAGGGGGCGGAGTGGGTGGACCTCGACGGCCCGCTGCTGCTCGCCCGCGACCGGCCGGACGGCTTCGTCTTCGACAAGGGCAGGATGCTGAATGCGGGGGCGGGCCTCTGGGGGTAGGATCAGAAGTCGGGGCGTTCGGCCGGTTTCAGATCCACGCGCTTCACCGGCTGCACATCGGGATAGGGCATGATGAGCTTGCCGTCGGGCGCCGCCGTGTAGGTGGTCTGCGTCGGATAGGCGAGGTTGATGCCCTCCGCCGCAAAGCGCTCCATGATCGTCACCATCAGGCGATCCCGCGTCGGGTGCGCGATAGACCAGTCGCTGCCCGGCACATCGAAGATGAACATGAAGTCGAGCGAGCTGGCCCCGAACGCCTCGAACCCCGCCCGCGCGACCTTCACATTCTCCGCCTCGCCCATCTCCCTTAACATGGCAGGAATGCGCGCCAGCGTATCGGGCGGCGTCTCATAGGTGACGCTGAGCGCGAAGCTGATGCGGATATGATCCCGGCCGGAGATGTTGGAAATCTCCTTGTCGAGCAGGTTCTTGTTGGAGATGACGCGCAGCTCGCCGGTGAAGGCGCGGATATGGGTGGACTTGAGACCAATGCCCTCCACGGTTCCGATGGTGTCGCCGTAGCTGATGACCTCGCCGAGGTGGAACGGCTTGTCGAACAGGATGGCGAGCGCGGCGAACAGATCGGCGAACACGCCTTGCGCGGCGAGGCCGATGGCAATGCCGCCGATGCCGAAGCCGGCGATCAGACCCGTGACATTGACGCCCAGATTGCCCAGCACCAGCACAAGCGCGATCGCGAACAGGGTGAAGGTGACGAGGATGCGGATGATCCCCAAGGCCGAGCTGAGCGAGCTGTGCGTGTCCGGCCCTACGCCTGCGCGATGCTCGATGAAGCCCAGCGCCAGCTCCCGCGCCCAGATCGCCGCCTGGAAGGTGAAGCCGATGGTGCAGAGGAACGAGATGGTCTTGTCGACCAGCGGCGGCGCATCGGCATAACCGTCCACCAGCCGCGCCGCGACCAGGACGAGAAACCACAACATCGTCTTGGCCGCCATCCGTCCGATGATGGTGCGCCAGCCCACCAGCTCGTCATGGCCCCGGCAGAGCCGCCGGGCGAATTTCTGGACTGCGAGCAGAACCGCCACGATCAGCGCGGCGGCAGCGACTGCGATCAGGATACGCAGCGAATTGGCCGAAAGCCACGCCAGCGTTTGGTTCACAAGCAGGCGCCCCTGGCCGACCAGATCGGCGGGCGGCGTGAACACATGGGTCGGCAGGCTGGTCTGGGTGTTGGCCATGAAACTCCTCTCCACCGTGACCGGGCCAACGCGATCGAAGGGCCGGTCGTTCCGGTGACGGCGAAGCGGGAAGGGTGGGATCAGCCCGGCTGGGCGGGCGCGAGCATCGTCTCGTCGCGTCGGGCGCGGCGCGTCCAGCGGCGCAGGATCGCGCGCTGCGCCGGCCGCTCGACCAGCGTGTAGAGCGCCACCGACGCCACCAGCACCAGCGCGAGATAGGCCGCCGCCTGCACCGGCGGGACGTTGCCCGCGTCACGCACGAAGGCGAGCTTGAAGGCGAAGAACAGCAGGAAATGCGAGAGATAGGTCGCGTAGCTGATCTCGCCGAGGAAATGGATCGCGCGGCCCGCCAGCAGGTTGCGCGGCCGCTCAGCCCCGATCGCGAGCGCGAGGAGCAGGCTGGCGAAGGCGAAGGGCACCGCCAGCGTCTCGGCCACGCCCGCCCACCAGCCGAGAAGGGCCGCGATGCCGGCGATCCAGCAGCTCGCCTCCGCCAGCCAGTCGTGCCGCCAGCGCCGCCACAGCGCGGAAAGCACCGCCCCGCAGGAGAACTCCGTCAGGCAGCGGACCGGTCCGAAGCGGCTGATGTCGAAGCCCAGCGTCGTGGCACCGGCATGGGTGAGCGCGATGTGCAGCGCCAGCAGCGGCACCGCCGCCGCCGCCATCAGCACCGCCGTCGGCTGGCGCTTCGCCGGCAGCAGCAGCGCGACCAGCGGGGTGAGCAGATAGGCCGCCCACTCGCAACTGATCGACCAGGCCGGATCGTTCCACATCAGCGCGTCGGTGAGGCCCCAGTCCTGCATCATCGCGAGGTGGAGCGGCAGCACCGCGAAGGGGAAGCGCGGCGCCGGCCTGCCGGTCGCGAGCAGCAGCAGCGCCATCGCGGCGGCGAAGGCCAGCATGACGGCATGGAGCGGCCACACCCGCGCGATCCGGCGGACGAGGAAGTCCGTGCCCGCGCCGCGCCTGCCCAGCCGCTCGCCATAGTTGAGCCAGATCACGAAGCCGGAGAGCAGGAAGAAGAAGTCGACCGCCAGATAGCCCTTGGCCAGCACGGCGACGACGCCCGGCTCCAGCCACCCCGCGCAGGCGAGGCGGAGATGATAGAGCACCACCATCCAGGCGAAGAGCCCGCGCACAGATGTGAGCGGGTTGAGTTCGGGCCGCCTCATGCCGCCACCGCCGCCGCGCCCGGCATGGGTTGCGGCCGGTTCTTCGGCCGCGTGCGGCGGACATAGCTGTCGAGCCCGATCTCGGCGGCGAGCAGCATGTAGATGAAGGGCTGGAAGGCGATCGCGATGAACAGCGCGCCGACCAGATAGATGACATGCCCGTGCTGGAGCGCGGTGGCGAGCGGCGCGATCCACGCCTCGCCCGGATGGGTGGCCTTGCGGAAGCGGCGGCGCAGCATCTCCATGCGCAGCAGCCCGGCGATCTGGAGCATCGCCCACAGGCCGAAACCGAAGAAGCCCTGCTCGCCCAGCATCTCGAAATAAGCGGAGTGATAGGCGCGCGCCTTGTCATACTCGACCGCGTTGGGCGCGCCCGCGCCGCCCACGCCCGGCCCCTTCAGCCGGATCGTCAGATGGTTCTGGAGATAGGCGTTGAAGCCGCCGCCGCCCGGATGATCCTGCACATAGCTCCACGTCCACGCCCACACGGCAAGGCGGGTGGAGGCGGATTCGTCGGCCTGATAGCCCTGGATGGTCTGCATCCGCTGGGTGTAGCTCGCCGGCAGCAGCGGGATCGCGACGGCGACCGCCAGCGCCATCCCCGCCATGTAGAGCATCCGCCGCCGGGAATCGCGTAAGGTCATGATCGCGACGAGGCCGATGCAGATGAGCCCTGTGCGCGTCGAGGTGCCGATCGGGATCAGCAGGCAGGCGAAGACGAGCGCGGCGGTGAACAGCCTCACCCGCCAGTCCGCCGGGAAGATCGTGCCATATTTGCAGAGGAACAGGATGGTCGGGATGATCGCGATCGCCACCGTCGAGATGGTCGAGCCTTCATAAAGGCCGGAATTGTCGTCGAGCCCGAGGTTCAGCACGCCATAGCCGCCGCCCGAGAAGATCGTCTTGATCCCGCCGACGATGATGATCGAGGCGGCCGACAGCACCATGAACAGCAGCAGCGCCTCGATGCGCAGCCTTGTCCTCAGCGTGAAGGGCAGGAAGATCGCGAAGATCAGCGCCTTCCACACCCAGTCCCACTTGCCGAGCGCGGCGGTCGGGAAATCGGCGGTCATGGTGGTGTAGGCGCACCACGCCAGCAGCACGATCAGGATGATCTGGCGGATGGAGAGGCGCGTGTCCTTCTTGTCGTCCACCACCAGCCAGCCGCCGACCGCCAGCACGAAGAAGATCAGCGACACCGGCACCGCGTTCAGCAGATAATAGGAAAGCCGCTGCGGCGAGACGATGTCGACATAGGCATAGCCCAGCACGAACAGGAAGGGCCGCCGGAAGCCGAGCGCGATCAGCCCGGCGAGGAAGGCGACGAAGAAGAGATCATGCATCGGGCGCACGTCCCCACGCGGCACGGGGCTTCTCGACGGCATCGTCCCGGTCGAGATCGGCGCGGCGCACCAGCCGCCACGCGGCGAGCGCCATCAGCACATGCGTCAGCCCGAGCGAGAAGAGATCGATCATCGCGTCACCGTGGCCATCCGCCCCTGTCGCACAAGCCTGCCGCCTCCGATACCGCCTTGCTTTGGGACAGTCGGAGGGCCGGAGAGGCAAACAGGCTAATGCCCGGCGGTTGACGCTGCGTTAAGCCTCCGGTGCCAGTAGGGCGGAATCCCCGGTTACGGGACAAGGGGCATCCGATGCGTATCCTCCACATCCTCGATCACTCGCTGCCGCTGCACAGCGGCTACACCTTCCGCACGCGCGCCATCCTGAAATCCTGCGAGGCGCTGGGGCTGGAGGTGGCGGGCGTCACCGGCGCGCGCCACGTCGCCGAGGCCGAAGTCGAGGAGGGAAGCTGGGAGACGCATGACGGCCTCCGCTTCTATCGCGGCGGCGGCATCGCGCCGGGCCGCCCGGTGCTCACCGAGATGCGCGAGGTCCGCGCCTTCGCCGACGCGATCGAGCGGGCGGCGGAGGCGTACAAGCCCGACGTGCTCCACGCCCATTCCCCGGTGCTGACCGCGCTCGCGGCCCGCCGCGCGGCGAAGCGGCTCGGGCTGCCTCTGCTCTACGAGATCCGCGCCTTCTGGGAGGATGCGGCGGTCGGCAACGGCACCGGCCGCGAGGGCTCGGCCCGTTACCGCGCCACCCGCGCGCTGGAGACATGGGCGGTGAACCGCGCCGACGCGGTGGCGGTGATCTGCGAAGGCCTGCGCGGCGATCTCATCCGGCGCGGCGTGCCGGCGGAGAAGATCCTCGTCTCGCCCAACGGCGTGGACCTCGGCCTGTTCGGCGATCCGCCTCCGCCGGACGCGGCCTTGCGCGTCCGGCTCGGCCTCGACGGTGCCGAGGTGGTGGGCTTCATCGGCTCCTTCTACGATTATGAGGGCATCGACGATCTGATTGCCGCCATGCCGGCGCTGGTGTCCGCCCGCCCGCAGGCGCATCTGCTGCTCGTCGGCGGCGGGCCTCGGGCGGAGGCGCTCAAGGCGCAGGCGGCGGCGTCTCCGGTGGCGGAGCGCATCCATTTCGTCGGCCGGGTGCCGCATCATGAGGTCGAGCGCTATTACAGCCTCGTCGACATCCTCTGCTATCCGCGCAAGAAGATGCGGCTGACCGATCTCGTCACGCCCTTGAAGCCGCTGGAGGCGATGGCGCAGCGCCGCCTCGTCGCGGCCTCCGATATCGGCGGCCATCGCGAGCTGATCCGCGACGGCGAGACGGGCACGCTCTTCGCCCCCGACGATCCCGCCGCGATCGCCTCGGCGCTCTCCGGCCTGTTCGCCGACCGGGCGCAGTGGGAGGCGCGCAGGGACGCCGGGCGCCGCTTCGTTGAAATCGAACGGGATTGGGCGCAGAATGCGCGGCGTTATCTTCCCGTTTACCAAAGATTGACACAGATGAAGAGGCCGTCCCATGTCATGGCGACGGCAGGACTTTAGGGGGCTGCACGGGTTCATGGCGAAGAAGATCCTCCACGCGATCGATCGCTGGCGCTTCGAGGCGCCGCTGGCCGCCCTGCTCGGCGTGGCCGCCGGCTTCGCGGTGGCCGCCATGCCCGCGTCGATCTTCGCGCAGGCGCCCGTCGTCGGTGGCTATGGGCTGATCGCGCAGGGCGCCGCCGCCGCGCTGATCGCCGTGCTGAGCGGGGTCGTCAGCTATATCCTGATGCGCCCGCCCGCCAGGCCGGGCATCGACGCCGCCACCCTCGCCGAGGCGCGGCAGGAGGAGACGCCGGCCGAGCGCCTGCATCGCGTCCGCCGCGCCGATCGCCATCCCGACGCCCCGCCGCGCGCGCCGATCCGCGCCAGCCGCGATCTGGGCGCGCCGCTGATGGAAGTCGGCCTCTTCTTCCAGGAAACGGCCGGGCAGACCGAGACGGACATGATCCTCGACGGCGAGTTCGTCGAGCTGGCCGGCGAATTGCCGGCGCCGCACCCGGCCGAGCCGGATGTCGGCGAGACGGAGACGCTCGACGCGGTCGAGGAACTGGCCGAGACGTCGCCGGTCGAAGAGGAGGAGGCCGCCCCGGTCGTGGCCGCCGCTCCGGTGCCGCCCGTCGCGCCCGCCCCGATCCTGCGCGTCGTCGCCCCGCGCGAGCGCCAGAGCCTCGATGCGATGATCGACCGCCTTTCCGCCGGCCTTGAGCGCCGCGCCACGCTGCGGCCGATGGACGGCCCGGTCGGCGAGGCCCCGCGCGACATGCGCCCGGCGCTGCGCGAGGCGCTGGAGGAGCTCAACCGGCTCGCCGCCAGCCGGGCCTGACCGGCTCGGCCTCGGGCTCCTCGATCGTCAGCGCCTCGATCCCGAGCATCGCCGCCCCGTCCTCGATCCGCGCGATCGCCTGAAGATCGGCGACGAAGCCGCCGCGCATCGCCAGCTCGCAATCCTCCAGGCCGGCCGCCAGCCGTTCGGCGCGGGCGGCGGCGTCCGCCCCCTCCAGCGCCAGCGCCAGCCGGTGTCGCGCCCCGACGAACAGCGCGCTCGCCCAGTCCCGGCTCTCGGCCGAGAGCATCCGGCACGGCCCGACATGGGGCGCCAGCGCCCGGAGCAACGCCGCCTGAGACCGATCCGCGGTCATCGCGCGCACCCCTCATGACGATCGAGCCAGGCATGGACGCGCGCCTCGGTGGCGGAGCGCACCTCGCGGCCGTTGCGCAGGTCCGCCACGAATCGCGGATCGCCCACCACCTCGCGCCCGAAGCGCGTCGGCGGGGTGCCCGTGCGCCGCAGATGGCGCTGGATTCGCGTGAGGAGATGCATGGAAACCGGCCTCCTGTGGGACTCGATGAGCGACTATATGGACATGATTTGTTCTTCATTTCCTACTTGTCTAGGATTTTTCCTATCGCTAGATTGAGAGCATGGACGGAGACGATCCCCGTGCCGTGCTGGAACGGCTGATCCACGAGCGGGGGGAGGATTGCGCCTCGCTCTCGCGGCTGATCGGCCGCAATCCGTCTTATGTGCAGCAGTTCATCAAGCGCGGCTCACCGCGCCGCCTGGCGGAGGGGGACCGGCAGCGGCTGGCCCGCTATTTCGGCGTGCCCGAGACATGGCTCGGCGCCGCCGTCGCAGCACCCCGGCCAGCGGCGGCGCTGGTGACGGTGCCCGTGCTCGACACCGCCGCCTCGGCGGGGCCGGGCGCGGTGGGGGAGGATCGGCTGTCGGCGGCGGGCATCGGCTTCTCGGAGGCGTGGCTGCGGCGCCTGAGGCCGAGCGGCGGGCGCGAGGGGCTGTCGCTGATCCGGGTGACGGGCGAGTCCATGCTGCCCACGCTCAACGACGGCGACGAGATCCTCGTCGACGGGCGCGATGCGGGGGAGCGGCTGCGCGACGGGGTCTATGTGCTGCGCGTCGACGGGGCGCTGATGGTCAAGCGGCTGGCGCGCGAGGGCGACGGCTTCGCGGTGAGGAGCGACAACCCGCACGCCGGCCCGGTGGACCTCGCCGGCGGGGTGGAGGTGATCGGCCGCGTGCTGTGGACGGGGCGGCGGCTCTAGCGCCGCCGCCGGTCCGCCAGCCACAGGGCGAGCGCGGCGGCGATGCCCAGCCCGGTGCCGACGAGAACGCCGATGGTCGGCTGCCCCTTGATGGAGCCGATCAGCGCACCGGCGAGGATGAAGAGCGCGAGGAGGATGCCGCCAGCCTGCGGCGCGGGACGATCTGCCATGCGCTCGTCCTGCCACGAACCGCAGGGGCACGCCAGCGGCGCTCATGGTGGTGTGGGCGTTTACCGTCTCCCTAGGCCGCCGGTTAACGGCCCCATGCGCAGAGCGGGGTTCCCGGGCAGGCCGGAAGCGCATGGGCGGAGCAGGCGTGCTGGATCGAAAGTTCTTCGTGGCGGACCGGGAGGCCTATGACGGCGCGGCGGCGCTGCTCGATGCGTTCGGCGAAGGCGCGCTGGCCGAGGCCGCCGCGCGGGCCGAGCGCTGCCGGGGCGTCGGCAACCACGTCCATTATACCCGCTGGTGCCGGGTCGGCCGCGCCATCCTGCAACTCGGCGAGCCCGATCCGGGCGGCGCGCTGCATTGAGCGTGGCCGCCGGGTGACGGTTCGGCCCGGATAAGCGCCCTCCGGGCCGGAAATTCGCATCGGCGGCGGACAAGAGCGGTTTGCCTCCGCCGCAAACCGCACTAGGGTCCGCGGCATGTCGCCCGTCGCCTCGCGGCGCCGCGCCCGGAGCGCCTGCGCCGCGATTGTTCTTGTCGCTTGTCCCGTCGCCGCCCACGGGCAGGACGCGCCGACGACGGCTGGCGCGCCGCAGTCGCTGCCGGACATGACGCTCGACCCGCATTCCCCGATGGCGGCGATGCCGGATCTCGGCGTCGACTGGCCGGATCTCGCCAAGCCGGACGCCCCGCTCGGCATCCTGCCCCCGGACGAGACCTCGCCCGGCGCGCCGACGCTCTTCCTCCCGCCGCCGACGCAGCCCGGCGCCGGAGGCAAGCCCGCCAAGGCGGCATCGTCCCGGACGACCGAGACGACCGGGGATCGCCGCTATGCGCTTGCCATCGAGGGGCTGGGCGATGTCGCGGCGGACGGGCTGGTCGAGCGGTTCGACGCGCTCTCCTCGCTGCATCAGGGGGAGGGGGCGCTCGCCAACGTCGCCCAGATCGACCGCCGCGCCCGCGAGGATGCCGATCTGCTGCGCGAGCTTCTCCGTGCCTATGGCTATTACGATGCCGAGGTGGATGCCCGCGTCGGCGGCGCCGCCGGGCCGACGCTGTCCGGCCAGCCGCGCCTCGCGGTGACGCTCTCGGTGACGGCGGGGCCGGCCTATGCTTTCCGCAGCGTCGCGCTGCCGGGCCTCGCGGCGGCGGGGCGCGATGAGCAGGCGCTCGCCCATGCCTTTGGGGTGAAGGCGGGCGATCCGGTCAATGCCGACAGGGTGACCGAGGGCCTCGCGGCGCTCAAGCTGGCGCTCGGCCAGCGCGGCTATGCCTTCGCGACGGTCGCCGAGCCGGACATCACCGTCGATCACGATACCCACGAGGCGACGCTCTCGCTCGCGGTCGAGCCGGGCCGGGTGATGCATTTCGGCGCCTATCGCTTCGCGGGCAAGCGCGTGTTCGGGATGCACCATCTCCTGCGCATCTCGCGGATGAAGCCCGGCGACCGCTACGACGCGACCCGCCTCGACGATCTGCGCCGCGCGCTCATACAGACCGGCCTCGTCTCGGTCGTCCAGCTCACCCCGATCCGCACCGCCGATCCGCAGGTGGTGGATGTCGAGGCCCGCCTCGAACCCGCCCCGCCGCGCACCATCGCGGGCCAGCTCGGCTACGGCACCGGCGAGGGCGCGAGCATCGAAATCAGTTGGCAGCACCGCAACCTGTTGCCGCCCGAGGGCGCCGTCACCTTCCGCGGCCTGCTCGGCACGCAGGAGCAGCTCCTTTCCGCGCAGCTCCGCCGCGGCAATTTCCACGACCGCGATCAGGTGCTGACCGGGCAGGTCGCCATCGACCATCAGAACCGCCCGGCCTACGATGCCCGCACGCTGACGCTGGCGGGGGGCATGGAGCGGCAGACCAACATCATCTGGCAGAAGAAATGGACCTGGTCCTATGGCGGCGAACTGATCGGATCGGACGAGCGCGACGTCATCGCCGCCACCGGCCAGCCGCGCCGGCGCACCTATTTCATCACCGCCGCGCCGCTCAGCCTCACCTATGACGGCACCGACGATCTGCTGAACCCGTCGCGCGGCTGGCGGCTTTCCGCGCATGTCTCGCCGGAAGTGTCGTTGCAGGGCTCGACCTTCGCCTATGTCCGCATCCAGCTCGACGGATCGGCCTATCAGCCGGTGGGCGACCATCTGGTGTTCGCCGGCCGACTGCGCTTCGGCTCGATCCAGGGTTCGAGCGCCGACCGCATCGCGCCGACGCGGCGTTTCTATTCGGGCGGCGGCGGATCGGTGCGCGGCTTCGGCTATCAGAAGATCGGCCCGCGCGACATCGACAACGATCCGGTCGGCGGCGCCAGCCTCGCCGAGTTCGGGCTGGAGGCGCGCATCCGCTTCGGCAATTTCGGGATCGTGCCCTTCTTCGACGGCGGCAATCTCTACGAGCAGTCGCTGCCGCGCTTCACCGGCTTCCGCTACGGCACGGGCCTCGGCTTCCGCTATTACACCAGCTTCGGGCCGGTGCGCGTCGATGTCGGCACGCCGATCAACCCGCTGCCGGGGGACAGCCGCGTGGCGGTCTATGTCTCGCTGGGGCAGGCCTTCTGATGGCCGAAGAGGTCGCCATCCCCGACGCCGTTCCCGAAGCCGCCACGGCGGCGAAGCCGCGCCGCCGGCTGCACTGGTCGCTGCGCGGGCTGGGCACGATCGTCGGCCTGCTGCTGCTGGTGCTGGCGGGCGTGGGCTTCGGCGTCGACACGGACGCCGGCCATCGCTTCATCGTCGATCGCATCGCGGAGCTTCGCCCGTCGAGCGGCCTGCGCATCCATATCGGCCGGATCGAGGGATCGATCTGGCGCCATGCCCGCATCCGCGATCTCAGGCTATACGATCCGCAGGGCCTGTTCCTCGAAGCGCCCACCATCGATCTCGACTGGCGCCCCGGCCGCTGGACGGTGCATCGGCTGCATGTCGACCGGCTGCATTCCGATCTGGTGATCGTCCACCGCCTGCCGAAGCTCCGCCCCGGCAAGCCCGGCCAGCCGATCATCCCCGGCTATCGCATCCATCTGGGCGATCTCGACATGCGCCTGCGGCTGGAGCCCGGCGTCGCGGGGACCGAGCGGCGGCTGGTCCGCATCGTCGGCAAGGCGGATACCGGGCGCGGCCGCGCCGTGATCGGCGTGCGCGCGCTGTCGAGCGCGGGGGACCGGCTGGTGCTGGCGCTCGACACCGAGCCGGATCGCAACCTGTTCGACGTCGACGCCCGGCTGACCGCGCCGGCGGACGGCGTGGTGCCCGGCCTGTTCGGCACGCGGCGGCCGGTGACGATGGTGGTCGGCGGCGAGGGGCGCTGGACGGGCTGGCAGGGCCATGCCCGGCTCGATGTCTCGGGCCAGCGCATCGTCGATCTCGCGCTCCGGCAGGCGAAGGGGCATTATGCGCTGTCCGGCCGGATCACGCCCGGCTCGATCACCCATGGCAAGCTCCAGCGGCTGACCAGCCCGTCCATCCTCGTGGCGGGCGGCGCGCGCTATGAGGATCGGCGGCTGGAGGGGACGATCAGGCTCGCCTCGCCGGCGCTGAACCTGGTGTCGAGGGGCACGATCGATCTCGCCCATGGCAGCTTCGATCCGCTGAAGACGGACATCATGCTGCTGCGCCCGCCAGCGCTCTTCCCGAACATGACGGGGCGGGAGATCCGCCTTCATGTCGAGCTGAAGGGCGCCTTCCGCACGGCGGCCTATCGCTACGAGGCGCGCTCGCCGCATTTCGCCTTCGACAATACCGGCTTCGAGGAGTCCCATGCCGAGGGCGCCGGCAAGCTCGGCGGGCACGCGCTGACGCTGCCGATCCGCTTCACCGCGCGGCGGGTGACGGGCATCGGCGACGTGGCGGGCGGCATCCTCGCCAACATGACGGTGGACGGCGTGCTCAAGGTCACCACCAAGGCGCTGACCGGCGAGGGACTGACGCTCCGCTCGGACAAGCTCAACGGCAAGCTCGCTTTGTTCGTCGATCTCGACACCGGGCGCTATGCGGTGGACCTGTCGGGCGGGCTGCAACGCTATCTGATCCCCGGCCTCGGCATCGTCGACGTGCTGACCGAGCTGAAGGCGCTGCCCGGCGAGGGCGGCCACGGCACCATCGTCTCCGGGCGCGGGCGGGCGTGGGTGCGCCGCTTCGACAACAGCTTCCTGCGCACGCTGGCGGGCGGCCTGCCCGAGCTGGACACCCAGCTCACCCGCACGCCGGACGGGGTGATCCACTTCTCCGGCCTCCGGCTCACCGCGCCCGCCATCACCATCACCGGCAGCGGCCAGCGCCTGCGCGACGGCAGCTTCCAGATGACGGGGCAGGGCACGCAGGCCACCTACGGCCCGTTCAAGCTCGCGCTCGACGGGCAGATCGACCATCCCAGGGTCAACCTGCTGCTCGATCATCCGGTGGACTCGCTGGGGCTCTCCGCGGTGAAGCTCGATCTCGATCCGATCGACGGCGGCTTCACCATGAAGGCCTCGGGCGGATCGACGCTGGGCGCGTTCACCGGAAACGGCGCGATCCTGACGCCCCCCGGACAGCCGACGGTGATCCGCGTCGATGCGCTCGACGTGACGGGCACCCATGCGACCGGCCAGCTCCGCTCCGATCCGGGCGGCTTCACGGGCCAGCTCGCGGTGGCGGGCGGCGGGCTTGCCGGCACGGTGGACTTCGCCCCCGCGCAGATGCTCCAGCGCATCGGCGTCCACCTCAAGGCGGAGAATGCCAACCTCGCCGGCGATATCGGCGCGACCGTGCGGCGCGGGCAGGTGAATGCGGACCTGCTGCTCGATCCCGCCGGCACGCATGTCGATGCGACGGTGGCGGCGCAGGGCCTGCGGCGCAGCGCCCTGTCACTGGCGCGGCTGACCGCGCATGTGGTGATGGCGGGCGGCAAGGGCGACGTCCGCGCCTCGATCGCCGGCTCGCGCGGCCGCGCCTTCGCCTTCCAGACCGACACCGCCATCACGCCCGACAGCTACACGGTCCACGGGCAGGGGCAGGTCGACGGCCGCCCGGTCAACCTCACCACCGCCGCCGTGCTGCGCCACCAGCAGGGCATCTGGGTGCTGAGCCCGACGAGCCTCACCTTCGCGGGCGGCCATGCCACCGTCGCCGGGCGCTTCGGCGCGGCGACCACCGCCTTCGAGGCGAGCCTTGACGCCATGCCGCTGGCGGTGCTCGACATGTTCAAGCCGGGCCTCGGCCTCAGCGGCGAGGCGACCGGGCGGCTGAGCTATGCGCTCCCCGTCGCCGGCGCGCTGCCGACCGGCCGCGCGGACCTGCGCATCCGGGGCCTGAGCCGCGCCGGCCTCGTGCTCTCGTCCAAGCCGGTCGATGTCGGGCTGGCGGCGGTGCTGGCCGGCAGCGGGGCGGGGTTGCGCGCCGTGGCGGTGAGCGGCGGGCAGGTGATCGGCCGCGCGCAGGCCCGCCTCGCCCCGATCGGCGCGGGGGCCTCGCTCGGCGACCGGCTGCTGGCCGCGCCGCTGTTCGCGCAGCTTCGCTACAACGGCCCGGTGGACACGCTCTGGCGCCTCTCCGGCATCGAGACGATCGACCTTTCCGGCCCGGTCGCGATCGGCGCGGACATCAACGGCACGCTTCGCGATCCGGTGATCCGCGGCTCGCTCGACACGCAGGCCGCCCGCATCGAGAGCGCCACCACCGGCACCGTGATCGAAGGGATCAGGGCGCATGGCCGCTTCGACGGATCGCGGCTGCTGATCGACCAGTTCGCCGGCTCGACCAAGGACAACGGTCACCTGACCGGCCACGCCAATTTCGACTTCGCGGGCGCGCACGGCCTCGGCATGGACATCGCGCTCGACGCCCAGCACGCCATCCTGCTCGCCCGCGACGATATCGGCGCGACGGTGACGGGGCCGCTCACCATCCGCTCGGACGGGCATGGCGGCACGATCGCGGGCCATGTGCGGCTCGACAGATCGAGCTACCGCTTCGGCCGCGCGGCGGCGGCGACCGTGCCGCATCTCGCCGTCCACGAGCTGAACCGCTCGGTGGAGGAGGACGAGGAGGAGCCCCGCGCGCCCTGGGCGCTCGATCTCACCACCGACGCGCGCAACCAGCTCTTCGTGCGCGGCCTCGGGCTCGATAGCGAGTGGCGCGCCAAGCTCGCGATCAAGGGCACGGTGGAGAATCCGGCGATCACCGGCCGCGCCGACCTCGTGCGCGGCAATTACGAGTTCGCCGGCCGCCGCTTCGATCTCGATCGCGGCATCATCCGCTTCACGGGCACGCAGCCGGTCGATCCCGCGCTGGACATCGTGGCCAACGCCAGCATCCAGGGGGTGAACGCCTCGATCCACGTCTCCGGCACGGGGACGAAGCCGGACATCGCCTTCACCAGCGTCCCCGCGCTGCCCGAGGACGAGCTGCTCTCGCGCCTGCTGTTCGGCACGTCGATCGCCAACCTGTCGGCGCCCGAGGCGCTCCAGCTCGCGGGCGCGGTGGCGGCGCTGCGCAACGGCGGCGGCAAGGGCAGCCTCGATCCGATCAACGCGATCCGCCGCGTGGCGGGGCTCGACCGCCTGCGCATCGAGCCTGCCGACGTGACGACCGGCCAGAAGACCTCGATCGCGGCGGGCAAATATATCGGCAAGCGCACCTATGTGGAGCTGGTGACCGACGGGCAGGGCTATTCCGCCACCCGCGTCGAGTTCCAGGTGACGCGCTGGCTGTCGCTGCTCTCGACGATCTCCACGATCGGCCGGCAAAGCGCCAATGTGCGGGTGTCGAAGGATTATTGAGAGAGGCTCATCTCCCCTCCCTGAAAGGGAGGGGGCGGGGGTGGGTTCGCCCGATGCTGGCGTATTGCTATCCGGCAACGAACCCACCCCAACCCCTCCCTTTCCGGGAGGGGCTTTCCTGGCGGGGTTCGCCCCAGTTGCCGCGACGCCGAACCGCCATCTTGACAATATAAACCAAATAGGTTATAAGCCTTCCCGTTCCCTTGCGCCCCCGATCACGGCGTGAGGGAACGGGGTCCGGGTTGAAATCCCGGTCGGCCGGCGCGAAGTCATCCGGTTCAGCCGAAGCTTCGCAGACCATCTCCCACGGCCAGCCTTCGCTCGCGTTCCCGTCGCACATCGGGATCGCCTCGCGGAGGTCCGCCAAACCCGGCGTCTTTCGGACGCCCGGCAGGCACAGCGCCTGCCACACCGGGTGCGCGCGACAGGACGCGCCGGCCGCTATCCTCTTCCCATGATGCGGGAAAGCCGCGTCCGCAAATCCAACATCGCCTGAAAAGCAAAACGCCCGGAGGTTTCCCTCCGGGCGCTTGCCTTTGAACCGATCCGGTGGGGATCAGCTCGAATAATACATGTCGTACTCGACCGGCGACGGGGTCATTTCCCAGCGCGCGACGTCGGCCCACTTGATCTCGGCGTAGGCGTCGATCTGGTCCTTCGAGAACACGCCGCCCTTGAGCAGGAACTCATGGTCGGCTTCGAGGCTGTCGAGCGCCTCGCGCAGCGAGCCGCAGACGGTCGGAACCTGCGACAGCTCTTCCGGCGGAAGATCGTAGAGGTTCTTGTCCATCGCCTCGCCCGGATGGATCTTGTTCTCGATGCCGTCGAGGCCGGCCATCAGCAGCGCGGCATAGCAGAGATACGGGTTGGCGAGCGCGTCCGGGAAACGGAACTCGACGCGCTTGGCCTTGGCGCCCGTGCCATAGGGGATGCGGCACGACGCCGAGCGGTTGCGCGACGAATAGGCCAGCAGCACCGGAGCCTCATAGCCCGGCACCAGACGCTTGTAGCTGTTGGTCGACGGGTTGGTGAAGGCGTTGAGCGCCTTGGCGTGCTTGATGACGCCGCCGATGAAATAGAGGCACATGTCGCTCAGGCCGGCATAGCCGTCGCCCGCGAAGAGCGGCTTGCCGCCGTCCCAGATCGACATGTGGGTGTGCATCCCCGAGCCGTTATCCTCCTTGATCGGCTTGGGCATGAAGGTCGCGGTCTTGCCATAGGCATGGGCGACCTGGTGGACCACATACTTGTAGATCTGCATCCGGTCGGCGGTGGTGACCAGCGTGCCGAAGGTCAGGCCCAGCTCGTGCTGCGCGGCGGCCACCTCATGGTGGTGCTTGTCGCAGGGCAGGCCCATTTCGAGCATGGTGGAGACCATCTCGGCGCGGATGTCGACGGCGCTATCGACCGGCGCGACCGGGAAATAGCCGCCCTTGGCGCGCGGACGGTGACCGAGATTGCCGCCCTCATATTCGCGGCTGGTGTTGCCGGGCAGCTCGATGTCGTCGATCTTGTAATAGCTCGCCGAATAGCTGTTCTCGAACCGCACGTCGTCGAACATGAAGAATTCGGCTTCCGGGCCGACATAGACGGTGTCGCCGATGCCGGTGGACTTGAGGAAGGCCTCGGCGCGCTTGGCGGTCGAGCGCGGATCGCGGGCGTAAAGCTCGCCGGTCGACGGCTCGACGATGTCGCAGACCAGGATCAGCATCGGGGTCGCCGAGAAGGGATCGATCCACACCGCGTCCAGATCCGGCTTCAGGATCATGTCGGACTCGTTGATGGCCTTCCAGCCCTCGATCGAGGAGCCGTCGAACATGAAGCCGTCGGTCAGCTCATCCTCGCCGACGACGCCGGCCACCATCGACAGGTGCTGCCACTTGCCCTTGGGATCGGTGAAACGAAGATCGACCCACTCGATCTCCTTTTCCTTGATGAGGTTGAGAACGTCAGAGGCGGTGTTCGCCATGGGGGGATGCCCTTTTCCGCTGAGAGAGGATGATAAGGTAACGGGGGAGTTAGATCGCGTCCGAGCCGCGTTCGCCGGTGCGGATGCGAACGGCGGTGTCGACCGGGATGACGAAGATCTTGCCGTCGCCGATGCGGCCGGTCTGCGCGGCGTTGGCGATCGCCTCCACCACGCGCTCGGCCAGCGCATCGTCCACCACCACCTCGAGCTTCACCTTGGGCAGGAAATCGACGACATATTCGGCGCCGCGATACAGCTCGGTATGGCCCTTCTGCCGGCCGAAACCCTTGGCTTCGGTGACCGTGATGCCGGACACGCCCACTTCGTGGAGCGCCTCCTTCACCTCGTCCAGCTTGAACGGTTTGATGATGGCTTCGATCTTCTTCATCAGTCGCGCCCCTCCAGAACGCAGCGTCCTCGCGTTTTCAATAAGCGTGCCAGACGAGGGACCGCAAGCGGGCCGGGGGTTCGCTCGCGCAGCAAAGCGGGCGTCTGCTTAACGCATGTGCAAAAATCTGAGCGCCTGCCCGTTATTTGGGCAGAACTTTGCCGTCACATCGCCGTAATCGTCAGGCAACAGCACGGACATGAGCGAATCCGCACCCCATGCCATCCTGCTCTGCGCCGGCCTCGGCTCGCGGCTGCTGCCGCTGACGGCCGACCGTCCGAAATGCCTGATCGAGGTGGGCGGCAAGACCATCCTGGAGCATCAGGTGGAGGCGCTGCGCGAGGCGGGGGTGAGCGGGATCACCATCGTCGGCGGCTATCGATTCGATCGGCTCCAGGCCTTCGTGGAGGAGCGCTGGGCCGAGGACGAGCGGCCGGAACTGATGCTCAACCCCTTCTATGCGATCTCCAGCTCGATCGGCAGCGTGTGGGCCGCGCGGCACCGGCTGTCGGCGCCCTTCTGCCTGCTGAACGGCGACACCGTCTATGATCCGGCGCTGGTGAAGGACGGCCTCTCGCGCCTGAAGCCCGGCCTCAACCTGTTCGTCGAGCCGGTGGTCGTGCCCGAGGTCGACGACATGCTCGTCCGCCTCGATGGGGACCGCATCGTCGCGGTGGGCAAGACGTTGCCGGAGGCGCTTGCGCACCATCGCTCGCTCGGCTTCATCGTCGGCAACGCGCCCGACGGCGCGGGCTATGGCGAGGCGCTCGACAAGGTGATCCGCGAGGTGGAGGGTGTGCAGAATTTCCACCACGCCATCGTCGACCGGCTGGCGCATGAGGGCGGCGTCCATGCCGTGCCCTTCTCGGGCGGCGTCTGGACCGAGATCGACCGGCCCGAGGATATCGCCCGCTGGCGCGGCGAGTCCGTCGAGGCGCCGAAGAAGGGCAGCGCCAAGGTCCGCGCGATCGGCGGCCGTCGCGGATGAGCGGACGGCGCGGGCGCGTCGCCTTCCTGTTCCTCGGCGAGACGCTGCTGATCCCGCATCTCTATCCCATTGCCGAGGCGCTGGCGGAGATGGCGCCGGGGCTGCCGATCGATATCTGGGTGTCGACGTCGGTCCATGAGGGGCTGATCGCGGGCTGGCTGGCCAAGACGGGGCTGGGCGAGCCGCGGGTCCGTGTGCGCCGCGCGCCGGGTTTCCGCGACCATCCGCATCTGACGAAGGGCGAGAACCCGCCGATCCCCGCCAAGCTGCCGACGCTGGCGCGGCTGGTGCCGCATCTGCTGGGTGCCTCGGTGGTGGTCTGCGCCGAGCAGACGAGCCTGTGGATACCGACGGCGCTTCCGTTCCTGCGCCAGCGCTTCGTCATCACCGCGCACGGCGCCGGATCGATCAACGACCGTATCGACCGTCGCCGCAGCCACGCCTGGATACACCTGCTGCCGAGCGTTTTCGAGGCGGACGAGATGGTGCGCGGCGGGCAGGTGGGCTCGCGGGTCGCGGTCACCGGCTATGTGAAGGCGGCCTTTCGCGGGCGGACCGACCGGAGCGCGCTGTTCGGGACAGACCGGCCGATCATCCTCTACACGCCGCACTGGCAGAAATACCGCTCCTCCTGGTGGGAGTGGGGGCGCGAGATCGTCGCCATGCTGGCCGCGCAGGATTGCTACAACGTCATCATCGCGCCGCATCAGCGGCTGGTCGAGAAAGATCCGGCGATCCGCGAGGTGCTGGCCGGCGTCGCGCATCTGCCGCATGTCCATGCCGATCTCGACAGCTTCGCGATGGTCGACGGCAGCTATACGGCCGCCGCCGACATCTATCTGGGCGACACGTCGAGCCAGGTGCTCGAATTTCTGATGCGGCCGCGCCCCTGCGTCTTCCTCAACGCGCAGAAGCTCGACTGGCGGGCGACCGACGATCATGGCTTCTGGGAATGCGGCGAGGTGATCGAGGCGCTGGCCGACGTTTCCGCCGCGATCGACCGGGCGGCCGAAGTCCACCCGCGCTTCGCGGAGACGCAGCGCGAATGCGCGACGCTGACCATGGGCGACACCGGCCCCGAGGCGCCGGTCCGCGCCGCGCGCAAGATCATGGAGGCGGCGGGCCTGTGAGGGCCGACTGGCTCGACCCGCCGAGCCTGAAGGACGCCACCCGTGCCCAGCGCGAGATCGCCGAGGCCTGCGAGACGGAGGACCGCATCGGCGAGGTCCGCCTGATCGCCGGCACCGACACCTCGGCCAAATGGCGCGACCAGCGCGGGCCGATCCACGCCGCCGTGGCGCCCCTCCGCTGGCCGTCGCGCGAGGTGCTGCCCGCCGTGACGGTGACGCGGATACCGCCCTTTCCCTATGTGCCGGGCTATCTCGGTTTCCGCGAGACGCCGGCGCTGGTCGCCGCGTGGGAGCGACAAGCGGAGAAGCCGGACATGCTCTTCGTCGACGGCCATGGCCGCGCCCATCCGCGCCGCTGCGGCATCGCCACGCATCTCGGCGTGCTGCTCGACGTGCCGACGGTGGGGGTGGCGAAGTCGATCCTGTGCGGGCGCGTGGAGGGCGAGCTGGGCGAGGTGCCGGGCTCGACGGCGCCGCTGGTCGATCGCGGCGAGGTGGTGGCGATGGCTCTACGCACGCGGGCGCGGGCTCTGCCGGTCTATGTCGGTACGGGGCATCGCGTCTCGATCGACACGGCGGTGCGCTGGGTGCTGGATCTGGCCGAAGGGCGCCGCCTGCCGCTCACCACGCGGCTCGCCCATGACGCCGCCAATGCGGCGCGGCGGGCCTTCCTGTCCTCCCCCCGCGCAGTGGGGGGAGGGGGAGAATGAAGGATCAGATTTTCTTCGGGTGCGCCGCCTTCCACGCCTTCACCGCGTCCATCGTCTTCTGGACATGGCCGGCAGGGTCCATCGCCGAATAGGCGAAGATGATCTTGCCGTCGGGCGCGATGACATAGGAGGTGCGGTTCGCGCGCGTCGAGGTGGCGAGCTTCACGTCATAGTCCGCGATCATCTGCGGCGTGGCCGAGGCGACCGCGAACTTGTTGCGGCACTCGCTGACCGAGAATTTGTCGAGCACCTCGATCGGGTCCGCCGACACGCCGATCACGGTCGCGCCGAGCTTCCTGAAGCCGTCGGTGGCCTCGGCGAAGTCATGCGCCTCGATCGTGCAGCCGGTGGTGAAGGCCGCCGGGTAGAAATAGAGCACGACCGGCCCCTTCTTCAGCGCCTTGGCGAGATCGAAGGGCATTTCCTTGCCGGCGAGGCTCGCCTGCGTGGAGAAGGTCGGCGCGGCGGCGCCCACCGACAGCGCGGCGAAGGCCGGTGCGGTGCAGAAGGCGAGGGCGGCGAGCGCCGGGACGAGCGACAGCTTCATGACGCGGAAACTCCTGTTGGCAAGACGACGAACGCGGATCAGGCGTAGGGCGGGTGGTCCAGCCCCGCAGGACTCTTCGTGAAAATCTCGCATCCGGTTTCAGTGATGCCGATCGAATGTTCGAATTGCGCCGACAGCGTGCGATCGCGCGTCACCGCCGTCCAGCCGTCGTCGAGCATCTTCACGTCCGGGCGGCCGATGTTGATCATCGGCTCGATCGTGAAGATCATGCCGGGCTTCAGTTCCGGCCCGGTGCCGGGCTTGCCGACATGGACGACCTCCGGCGCATCGTGGAACACGCGGCCGACGCCGTGCCCGCAGAAATCGCGCACCACGCCGTAGCGATGCTTCTCGGCATGGGTCTGGATCGCGTGGCTGACGTCGCCGAGATGGTTGCCGGGCTTCGCCTGCTCGATGCCCAGCATCAGCGACTCATAGGTCACGTCGACGAGGCGCTTCGCCTTGATCGGCACGTCGCCCACCAGATACATGCGGCTGGTGTCGCCGTGCCAGCCGTCAAGCATCGGCGTCACGTCGATATTGACGATGTCGCCCTCCTTCAGCGCCTTGGCGCCGGGGATGCCATGGCAGACGACATGGTTGATCGAGATGCAGCAGCTCTTGGTATAGCCCCGATAGCCGAGCGTCGCGGGCACCGCGCCGCCCGCCAGCGTCATCGCGCGGACGATATCGTCGAGCGCCTCGGTGGTGACGCCGGGGACGACATGCGGCACCAGCGCGTCGAGGATCTCGGCGGCGAGGCGGCCGGCCTTGCGCATCCCCTCGAAGGCGGCGGCGTCGTAGAGCTTGATCGCGCCATCTCGTTCGATGACGTCGTCGGCGGTGACGGAAACATAGCTGGTCATGCGGCCCCATATAGCGCTTGGCAGCCCCAAGCGCTATGCCGTGACGCGATGGATGATACGCGTATCTGGACCGCCGGTCTCGTGGTGATCGGCGACGAGATTCTGTCGGGCCGCACGCCGGATCGCAATGTCGCGCAGATCGGGCTGTGGCTGAACCTCCAGGGCATAAGGCTGGCCGAGGTCCGCATCGTGGCGGACGACATGGCGGCGATCGGCGAGGCGGTGACGGCGCTCGGGGCGCGGCACGACTATCTCTTCACGACGGGCGGCATCGGCCCGACGCATGACGACATCACGGTGGAGGCGATCGCGGCGGCCCTCGGGCTGGAGGTGGTGATCCATCCCCGCGCCCGCGCCGTGCTGGAGGAGTATTACGCCACCCGCGGCGGGCTCACCGAGGCGCGGCTGCGCATGGCGCGCGTGCCGGCCGGCGCCGAGCTGATCGAGAACCGCATGTCGGGCGCGCCGGGCATCCGGCTCGGCAATATCTTCATCCTCGCGGGCGTGCCCCATATCGCCGCCCAGATGATCGACGCGCTGACCGGCACGCTGGAGGGCGGCCGCCCGCTGCTCTCGGCCGTGGTCGGCTGCTGGGTGCCCGAAAGCGAGGTGGCCGAGCTGCTCCGCGAGACCGAGCGCGGCCATGCCGGCTGCCAGATCGGCAGCTATCCCTTTTTCCGCGAGGGGCGGGTGGGCGCCAATTTCGTCATCCGCTCGACCGAGCAGGAATTGCTGGACCGCTGCGCCGAGGCATTGGTCGCGGCGCTCGGCGAGGCGGGCTATCAGACGGTGATCGGCGGGATTTAGGCGCGGCGTTTGCCGCAGGGTTACCGCGGGCGGTTTGGTGTGCTGGATAGAGAGCGACAGGAGAAGCGTTTGAACTTCAACGCGCTGGCCGTGGAGCGGGTGAAGGGAATCGAACCCTCGTCGTAAGCTTGGGAAGCTTCTGCTCTACCATTGAGCTACACCCGCGACGGCGGCGTCTCGGCGCCATCGGAAGCCTCTCGGCTCGCCGGCCAAGTGCCACGGTCGGAGCGATAACGTCAACGCCGAATTTGCGGACATGCCGGCTTTCGCGGGGCATGGCCGTAGCCCGTCCGCCGGTGTAGGCGCAGGCGGCAGGAGGATGTGCGGTGGGTTTGCGCAAGGATATCTGGCGGCCGGCCATCGTCGGCGCGCCGATCGCGGAGATCGTGCGGCGCGGTTCGGTCGAGGGATTGCCGGTCACCTGGCTGCCGCCGATGGGGGCGTTCCGCTTCCTCGCCGATCCGTTCGGGCTGTGGCGCGACGATCGGCTGCATGTCTTTGCCGAGACCTATGATTATCGCGTCCGCGTCGGCGCGATCGAGGTGCTCACTTATTCCCGAGACCTCCGCCTGATCGATCGCGCGCCCGCGCTGGCCGAGCCCTGGCACCTCTCCTATCCGCTGGTATGGGAGGCGGACGGCGAGACATGGATGCTGCCCGAGGCGCATCGATCGGGCGGACTGACGCTCTATCGCGCGGCGGAGTTCCCCTGTCGCTGGGAGCCCGTGCATCGCATCGCGCTGGATCATGTGCCGGTGGACGCCACGCCCTTCTTCCACGACGGCCTGTGGTGGCTGTTCTACTGCCCGGCGACGAGCGCGGCGGACAAGGTGGGGCGGCTCCACATCGCCTTCGCCGAGCGGCTGGCCGGCCCGTGGCGGATGCATCCCGGCAACCCGGTGCGGCAGGATCGGGCGAGCGCGCGGCCGGGCGGCACGGTGGCGCTCATCGACGGCGTGCCGATGCTGCCGGTGCAGGATTGCACGCGCACCTATGGCGGCGCGATCCGGCCGCTCTTCTTCGATCGGCTCGATACCGGGCGCGTGGAGACGCGCGTCGGCGAGGCGATCCCCATCCCCGCGGGCTTCGCGCCTTATGGGGAGGGGATGCACACGCTGGCGGCGGCCGGCGAGGTCACGCTGATCGACGTCAAGCGCACCGAGCTTTCGGCGCACGGCCTGTCGATCGAGCTGGCCCGCGAGGCGCGCAAGCTGATCCGGCGGGCCTTACCCGATCAGGGCGGTGCGCCGATCCGGTGACGGCGGGCCTTGTCGCTGACGCGCCTGCCGGAAGGCGGCCATCGAAACCAGATTGGACGGGCGCGGCTTCGGCCAGTTGAGCCCCATCAGCACGGCCGAGGCCGCCAGCATCAGGAATACCCCCAAAGCGATGGTTTCCTCGTCGGGCACGAACGCACCTGCAACAATGAATCCCAATCCGACCAGCAGAACGGCGGACAGTTGAACGTTGGTGTTAGTCCTTCGACCCACGTTCTTCTCCTCTCCTCTGTGGGCGCGACCGATTTTTCGGGGTCGTCTACCCGCAAGCAAGTGTCCGCTAATTCGTGAGGACTGTCACCTCCGGTACAAATGGCGCGAATCTGCCAAAAGCTGTTCCGGCGCCGTCGCGAATCGGTTCGAACGCGATTTGCACAGGCAAAAATGTCACCGTTGTCTCCCGATCGGCGGGAGGGATAATTTTTCCGCCGCATCCCGGCCGGCCGGATCGGGCCAAATGCACCGCGCCATACTGGCAAGTGCAAACTACGCACGCTGCAATGCAGAAAGGTGAATTGAAATTTGGGCGGAGAAGCGCCACGGGCGCGGCCCATGGACCAAGTGCGTCAGAGTTGCGCCGCGGGCAAGACGCTCGCCGCGCCATAGCTGCGCGCCCGTTCGCGGCAACGACCTTGGAGTCGCCACCCGGACGCGCGCGCAAGCGCCTCGTCCTTCCCCATCAACGCTTCTGTAGATAGTGGACATGAACGAACGCACTTTGCGCAGGCTTGCAGGGCTGGCGTCGCTGGCCCCCATGACGATGCTGAGCGGATGCTCCTGGGACGTGCTCGATCCCGCCGGAAGCATCGGCATCCAGAATCTTTCCACGCTGGCATGGGCGACCATGTTCATGCTGATCGTGGTCGTCCCCGTGATGATTATGATCGTGGCGTTCGCGTGGCGCTACCGCTCGACCAACCTCGCGGCCGATTATGCGCCCGAGTGGTCGCATTCCACCAAGATCGAGGTCGTGGTGTGGACGATCCCGGCGCTGATCGTGGCGACGCTCGCGGTGATCTGCTGGCGCACGTCGCACACGCTGGACCCCTATCGCCCGATCGCTTCCAACCAGAAGCCGGTCGAGGTGGAGGTCGTCTCGCTCGATTGGAAGTGGCTGTTCATCTACCCGGAATATGGCGTCGCCTCGGTGAACGAGATGGCCATGCCGGTGGGCCGCCCCGTCCACTTCAAGATCACGTCGTCCTCGGTGATGAACAGCTTCTTCATCCCGCAGCTCGGCAGCCAAGTCTACTCGATGGCGGGGATGCAGACCCAGCTCAACCTCATCGCCGACCGGGCCGGTTCCTATAAGGGCATCTCGGCCAACTTCTCCGGTGACGGTTTCGCCGACATGCGCTTCCAGGCGAAGGCGATGGACGCCGCCGGTTTCCAGAAGTGGATCGACAGCGCCAAGGCGAGCCCGGCCCGCCTCGACGCGGCCGGCTACGCCGCTCTGGAAAAGCCCAGCGAGCGTGACCCCGTGCGCCTCTACGGCACGGTGGCGCCCAAGCTGTTCGACGCCGTGGTGATGCAGGACATGCACGGCAATGCGCAGAAGGCCGGCGAGGCCGGGGCGCAGATGACCTCCATGCAGATGCCGTCCGCGGCGCAGCAGGATTGATCCCGATGGATATGGCCAAGATGATGCCCATGATGGTGGGCAAGCTGACGATGGACTCGCTTCCGCTCCATGAACCCATCGTCATGGGCGCGACCGCGTTCATGGGTCTGGTGGGTCTCGGGGTGGTCTATGCCATCCACAAGACGAATTTCTGGGTGCCGCTGTGGCGCGACTGGCTGACGTCGGTCGACCACAAGAAGATCGGCATCATGTACATCATCCTGTCGCTGGTGATGCTGCTCCGCGGCTTCTCCGACGCGATCATGATGCGCACCCAGCAGGCGCTGGCCGCCGGCGGCGCGCAGGGCTATCTGCCGCCCTCGCACTTCGACCAGGTGTTCACCGCGCACGGCGTCATCATGATCTTCTTCATGGCGATGCCCTTCGTGATCGGCCTGATGAACGTGGTCGTCCCGCTCCAGATCGGCGCGCGCGACGTGGCCTTCCCGTATCTGAACTCGCTCAGCTTCTGGCTGACCGTGTCGGGTGCGATGCTGGTCAACGCCTCGCTCGCCATCGGCGAGTTCGCGCGCACCGGGTGGCTCGCCTATCCGCCGCTGTCGGAGCTGGCCTATTCGCCGGGCGTGGGCGTCGATTATTATATCTGGTCGCTCCAGATCTCGGGCATCGGCACCACGCTGGCCGGCGTGAACTTCATCGCCACCATCCTCAAGATGCGTGCTCCGGGCATGGATCTGATGAAGATGCCGGTGTTCACCTGGACGACGCTCTGCACCAACATGCTGATCGTCGCGGCCTTCCCGATCCTGACCGTCACGCTCGCGCTGCTGACGCTCGACCGTTACCTCGGCTTCCACTTCTTCACGAACGACATGGGCGGCAACCCCATGAACTATGTGAACCTGATCTGGATGTGGGGTCACCCCGAGGTCTACATCCTCGTCATCCCGGTGTTCGGCGCCTTCTCGGAGATCGTCGCGACCTTCTCGGGCAAGCCGCTGTTCGGCTACAAGTCGATGGTCTACGCGACCATGGGCATCGCCGGCGCCAGCTTCCTGGTGTGGCTGCACCACTTCTTCACCATGGGCTCGGGCGCGAACGTCAACGCCTTCTTCGGCATCACCACGATGCTGATCTCGATCCCGACGGGCGTGAAGATCTTCAACTGGCTGTTCACCATGTACAAGGGCCGCGTCCGCATGACCGTGCCCGTGATGTGGACGCTGGGCTTCATGCTCACCTTCGTCATCGGCGGCATGACCGGCGTGATGCTGGCGCTTCCGGGTGCGGACTTCGTGCTCCACAACTCGCTGTTCCTGATCGCGCACTTCCACAACGTCATCATCGGCGGCGTGGCGTTCGGCTGCTTCGCGGCGATGAACTACTGGTTCCCGAAGGCCTTCGGCTTCCACCTCAACGAGAAGCTGGGCAAGGCGGCCTTCTGGTGCTGGTTCGTCGGCTTCTACATCGCGTTCATGCCGCTCTATGCGCTGGGCTTCATGGGCGCGACCCGTCGCCTCCAGCATTATGCGGACCTCGCCTGGCAGCCTTACTTCGTCGTCGCCTGCGCCGGCGCGGGCCTGATCCTGCTCGGCATCGTCTTCCAGATCACGCAGCTCGTCGTCTCGATCCGCGACCGCGAGCAGAACCGTGACCTGACGGGCGATCCGTGGAACGGCCGCACGCTCGAGTGGGCGACCTCGTCGCCGCCGCCCTTCTACAACTTCGCGAAGACGCCGAAGGTCGAGGAACTCGACGCCTGGCTCGACATGAAGAAGAAGGGCATCTCGCCGCTGCCGGAGACGTTCCAGCCGATCCACATGCCGCGCAACACCTGGGCGGGTTTCGTGATCGGCATCATCACCATCCCGCTGGGCTTCGCGCTGATCTGGCATATCTGGTGGCTCGCCGCGGTGAGCTTCCTGGGTGCGATCGGCTGCGCCATCGTCCATTCGTTCAACGAGGATCGCGACTATTACGTCCCCGCCGAGGAAGTGGCGGAGATCGAAGGTCGCGCCGCCATCGCCAAGGCTGCCTGACATGACCAGCGCCACCATCACCGCTCACGGTGGTCATCACGACCACCACGAGGAGCATCACGACCAGTTCGGTACGGTCCAGCTCGGCTTCTGGGTCTACCTGATGTCGGACTGCGTGATCTTCTCCGGCCTGTTCGCGACCTACGCCGTGATGTCGACCGCCTTCGCCGGCGGCCCGACCCCGCACACCATCTTCGACCTGCCCTATGTGGCGGTCGAGACGGCGCTGCTGCTCTTCTCGTCGATCACCTATGGCTTCGCCATGATCGGCGCCCACAAGGGCAACAAGGGCGCGGCCATGGGCTGGCTGGTCGTCACCGCGCTGTTCGGCCTGGGCTTCATCGGCATGGAAGTCCACGAGTTCGCCAAGCTGATCCATGAGGGCGCCGGCCCGGATCGCTCGGGCTGGCTGTCGTCCTTCTTCGCGCTGGTCGGCACGCACGGCCTGCACGTCACGTCGGGCCTCGTCTGGATGACGGTGATGCTCGTCCAGGTCGCCCGCTGCGGCCTGACCGAGACGAACATCCGCCGCCTGACTTGCCTGTCGCTGTTCTGGCACTTCCTCGACGTCATCTGGATCGGCGTCTTCAGCCTCGTCTATCTGATGGGAGTTTCGGCATGAGCGCGCACGATACGCACGCTTCGCATGGCAGCCATGGGGGCGCCGGCTCCTATCTCGTCGGCTTCGTGCTGGCGGTGGTGCTGACGGTCATTCCGTTCGGCGCGGTGATGAAGGGCATGGTCCATGGCTCGCAGGCCGTGGCGCTCATCATGGGCGCGGCGGTGATCCAGATCCTGGTCCACCTGCGCTACTTCCTGCACATCGACGGCAAGACCGACCGCTGGACGCTTCAGGCGCTGATCTTCACGATCTTCGTGCTGGGGATCGTGCTGGGCGGCTCGCTCTGGGTCATGCACAACATGAACACCAACATGATGCCGACCGCGATGCAGATGCCGATGGGCGACTGATCGCCCGCGACATTCCGGCACAAAAAAAGGCCTCGCTCCAAGCCGGAGCGAGGCCTTTTCCTTTTCGCCATCCCGGATCGAGTCCGGGATGACGGGAGGTCAGGCGATGGTCGGGACGATGCCGCCTTCGGCGCGGATCGCGGCGCCGTTGGTGACGGCGGCGAGCGGGCTCGCGAGGAAGGCGACCATGTTGCCGATCTCCTCCGCCTCGATCAGCCGGCGGATCAGCGAGAGCGGGCGCAGCTCTTCGAAGAACTGCTGCTCGACCTCGGCCTGCGGCGCATCGCCGTTGGAGACGGTGGAGCGCATGAAGTCGACGATGCCCTCCGAGCGCGTCGGCCCCGGCAGCACCGAGTTCACTGTCACGCCGGTGCCCGTGGTCTGGGCGGCGAGGCCGCGCGCGATCGAGAGCTGGGCGGTCTTGGTCATGCCGTAGTGGATCATCTCGGCGGGGATCATCAGCGAGCTTTCCGACGAGATGAAGATCACGCGACCCCAGTTCTTCTCCAGCATCCTGGGGAAGTAGTGGCGGGCGAGGCGGGCGCCCGAGACGACGTTCACCTCGAAGAAGTGGTGCCAGTCCGCATCGGTGATGTCGGTGAAGGCCTTGGCCTCGTAGATGCCGAGATTGTTGACGAGGATGTCCGTCTGCGGAACGGCGGCGATCAGCGTCGCGGCGCCCTCGGCGGTCGCGGGGTCGGCGAGCACGGGGTTCACCTTGCCGACCTTGGCGATCTGAGCGGCGGCTTCATCGAGCTTGACCTGGTTGCGGCCGGTGATGGTGACCTCCACGCCTTCGGCGGCGAGGCGCTCGGCGATGGCGAGGCCGATGCCGGCGGTCGATCCGGTGACCAGTGCGGTCTTGCCCTTCAATTGCAGGTCCATGGAATTTCTCCTTCATAGGTTCGCCGCCGAAAGTGGGCCTGTTCGGCATTGATGATTAGAGCGCGGAGACACACTATAGAAGTGCGCTGGATTCACGAACGGGACGGGCATGGACAATCGCATCGGCGAGATGGAGACCTTTCTCGCGGTGGCGCGGGGCGGCAGCTTCGCGGCGGCGGCCAAGCAGATGCGGCTGACCCCGTCCGCCGTCAGCCGGGCGATCGCGCGGCTGGAGGCGCGGCTGGGCGTGGTGCTGATCCGCCGCACCACCCGCGCGCTGGCGCTGACGGCGGAGGGCGAGGCCTATCGCGACCGCGTGGCGGGGCTGGTCGCGGAGATCGACGAGATCGAGCGCAGCATCGGCCATGCGCAGGAAGGGCCACGCGGCAAGCTGCGCGTCAACGCTTCGGTGCCGTTCGGATCGCTCTATCTGATCCCGATCCTGCCGCGCTTCATGGAGGCCTGTCCGGCGGTGACGCTGGAGCTGGCGCTGAACGACGCGCTGGTCGATCTGGTCGAGGAGCGGGCGGACATCGCCATCCGCATCGGCCCGTTGCGCGACACGCGGCTCAAGGCGAAGAAGCTGGGGCGCAGCGCCATGGTGCTGGTGGCGAGCCCGGACTATCTCGCGAAGGCCGGCGATCCGCGCCATCCCGACGATCTCGACCGGCATCGCCTGCTCACCTTCAGCTTCCGCCGTTCGCTGGATAGCTGGCCCTTCCGCATCGGCGGAAAGGTGGTGCAGCGGCCGGTGGAGGGCGCCTTCCTCGGCAATTCGGGCGAGGCGGTGCGGCTGATGGCGCTGGCCGGCGGCGGGATCGCGCGCATAGGCCGCTTCCACGCCGCGCCTGATCTTGCCGCCGGGAGGCTGGTGTCGGTGCTCGACGCCTTCAACGCCGGCGACGGGGAGGACATCCACGCCCTCTATGTCGGGCATGAGCGGCTGTCGCTCCGGGTGCGGGCGTTCCTCGATTTCCTCGAGGAACATCTGGTTCTGCCGGTTTAGGGCTTCCTTCGTCATCCTGACGGAAGTCAGGATCCAGGGCTGCACGCGCGGCGCCCGCTGCTCTGGATCCCGGATCAAGTCCGGGATGACGAAAGAAGGGGGTACGGAAGAGCGCGGCGCCTCAGTAGCCCGTCATCGAATAAGGTCGGTCGGCCTTCTTCGTCGCCCATGTCCTGTTGGGCGTGGCGGACATCACGAAGCGCAGCTCGCCGCCCGCCTCGATCTGGGCGTGGGTGATGAAGCCCTTCTCCAGCGGTTGGCCGTTCAGCAGCACCTTTCCGACATAGGGGTGGGCGTCCCCCAGACCCTCGGTGACGATGCGGAACTGCCTGCCATTGGGCAGATTGAGCGTGGCATGATCGACGAAGGGCCGTCCGATCACATATTCGAGGCTGCTCGGCGTCACCGGGTAGAAGCCGAGGCCTGTGAACACCAGCCAGGCCGACATCTGGCCGAGATCGTCATTGCCGGCGAGGCCGTCCTCGGTCGGCTTGTACTGGCTGTCGACGATCTGCTTCAGCCGCTCCTGCGTCCGCCACGGCGCGCCCGCATAGCTGTAGAGATAGGCGACATGGTGGCTGGGCTCGTTGCCGTGGATATATTGGCCGATGAGCCCGGCGATGTCCTCCGAGCCCGAATAATCGAGCTTGCTGTTGTCGTAGGCGAACATGGCGTCGAGCTTGGCGACCGTCTTGGCATCACCGCCGAGCAGGCGGATCATGCCGCCCTCGTCCTGCGGCATGAACCAGCTATATTGCCACGCATTGCCCTCGGTGTAGTCGGAGCCGTACTTGATCGACACCGGATCGAAGGGCTCGCGGAACTGGCCGTTGGAAAGCCGCGCGCGGACCCAGCCGGTCTTGGCGTCGAAGCTGTTGCGCCAGTTCTGCGCGCGCCTGGAGAAGGTGGCGGCGATGTCGGCACGGCCGGCCTTCTTCGCCATCTGCGCGATGGTCCAGTCGTCGAAGGCATATTCCACCGTCTTGGAGGCCGCCTCCGGCTCCTTGTCGATGGGGACGTAGCCGAGCTTCATATAGTCGCCGAGGCCGCCATAGGGCGCGTAGGTGGCGCTCGCGACCATGGCGTGCAGTGCCTCGCCCACGTCGAAGCCGTCGATGCCCTTCAAATAGGCGTCGGCGATCACGGGCACGGCATGATAGCCGATCATGCACCATGTCTCGCGGCCCTGAAACTGCCAGACGGGCAGGATGCCGTCGGGGCTGACCTTCTGGCTCTCGATCAGCGAGCGGATGAAGTCGGTGTTGGTCTGCCTGGGTTCGATGATGGTGAGCAGCGGATGCTCGGCCCGGAACGTATCCCAGAGCGAGAAGCTCGAATGGAAGGTGAAGCCCTGCGCCTGATGGACCTGATTGTCCGGCCCGCGCCAGCGCCCGTCCGCATCGCCCGCGACCGACGGCGCGATCAGTGAATGGTAGAGCGCGGTGTAGAGGCTCTTCTTCATCGGCGCGGGGGCGTCGAGGTCGATGGCGCCCAGGGCCTGCTCCCACATCGCCCTGGTCTTCGCGCGGATGGCGTCGAAGTCGCCCGGCTCCGAATCAAGATTGGCGATCGCTCCCGCCTCGTCGACCGAGGAGATGCCGACCTTCACTTCGAGCGGCTGGTCGAGCTGGCCGAAGTCGAGCCGGGCGACCAGCGCCTTGCCCATCTTCTCGGCGAGCGCGTCGCTGCCGCGGCCCGGACCCTGAAAGCCCTTGTAGGGGATATTCTCTTCCGTGTTGAGGAAGGCATGGTCCTTGAGCGGCGCGGAGAAGCGCATCGCGAAGTAGAGCTTGCGATCGGGCGCCCAGCCGCGCGTCTCGCGGGAGCCGGTGATGGTGCCGTCCGGCCGCAGCCGGATCGAGGACCACAGCACTTTGCCCGGATAATTGTAGAGTGAGGTGCGCAGGTCGAGCACCAGATGCGCCGCCTTGCCCTTGGGGAAGGCGTAGCGGTGGACGCCGACGCGGGTGCCGGCGGTCATCTCGGCGCGCACGCCCGGATCGGCGAGCGTCACGGCGTAATAGCCGGGCTGCGCCACTTCGGTCGCATGATCGAAGCGCGAGCGATAGCCGGTGCCGGGCTTGGTCGCATCGCCGGGTTCCAGAGGCACCGTGTCGCCGCTCACCGGCATGACGAGGAAGTCGCCGAGGTCGCTATGCCCCGCGCCCGAGAAATGGGTGTGGCTGAAGCCCTGGATGGTCGGGTCCGCATAGTCGTAGCCGGCGGCATGGCTGTAGCAGGCACGGATCTCGCAGGTCGTGTCGGTGTCGGGCGAGAGCTGCACCATGCCGAAGGGGGCGACGGCACCGGGGAAGGTGTGCCCGCCGCCACCCGTGCCGATCATCGGATCGACCGCATCATAGGCGGGCGACGCCAGCGCCGGGGTCGCGGCAACGAGGGCAAGGGCGGAGGCGAGCGCCGCGAGGCGCGGGAGACGGGCAAGCGACATGCCCGTCTTTAGAGCAGCCGGTCAGGCGAAGCGGAAGCCGGATATTGCCGTCTGCATCACGACCTCGGAATAAATATGCTCGCCGGCCGCATCGCTCGCCCCGGCGGCGACCATGAGCGGCAGGAGATGCTCCTCGCGCGGGTGTGAATAGGCGGCGTCCGGGGCGTCCTTCCAGCGGATCAGCGCGGCTCCGCGCGTCGCGCCGGCGCCGGTCGCGGCCTCCGCCAGCCACGCGTCGAAGCGGCGTGACGGCTCGGTCGCGCGGGGGTCGCCATAGCCGCGCATGTTGTGGAAGCTCATCCCCGCGCCGACGATCAGCACGCCCTCGTCGCGCAAGCCGGCGAGCGCCCGGCCGGCGGCGATGTGAAGCGCGGGGTCGAGATTGCGGTCCACGGACATCTCGACCACCGGAATGTCCGCATCCGGGAAGGCGACCTTGAGCGGCACGAATACGCCATGATCCAGCCCGCGCGCGGAATCGAGGCCGGCGGGCAGCCCCGCCTCGCGCAGCAGCGCGGCGGCGTGGGCGGCGAGCGCCGGGCTGCCCGGCACATCGTAGCGCAGCTCATAGGTGTGCGGCGGGAAGCCGTAATAATCGTAGATCAGCTCGGGCCGCTCGCCGCCGGTGAAGGCGAAGCCGTCCGTTTCCCAATGGCCGGAGACGATCAGGATCGCTTTGGGCCGTTCTGGCAGGTGTGTGGCGAGGGTGCGGAGGAAGGTCTCCATCCCCGTCCATGTGGCGCGCGGATCGTCCATGAAGAAGCAGGGGCCGCCGCCGTGCGGGATGTAGAGGCTGGGCTGACGGAGGTCGGTCATGAGGCTTCCCCGGATACGCGAACGGAAGCCCTCAGGTGGCGGTGCGGCGCGCGAATTCAAGGTAGAGCTGGCGCAGGCGGGTGGCGATCGGGCCGGGCGTGCCGTCGCCGACGGGGGCGCCGTCGATGCTGACGACGGGCAGCACGAAGGTCGAGGCGCTGCTCAGGAAGGCCTCGCGGGCGGCGAGCGCTTCGTCGAGCGAGAAGGGGCGTTCCTCGATCGCGAGGCCCGTCTCGGCGGCGAGCGCAGCGATGGCGAGCGCGGTGCAGCCGGGCAGCGTCTTGTGGCTGGGCGCGCGGGTGACGAGGCGGTTGTCGGCGGTGAGGATCCACGCGGTGGAGGAGGAGCCCTCGGTGACGAGCCCGTCCTCCAGCATCCACGCCTCGAAGCAGCCGCGCGCGTGCGCCTCCTGCTTGGCGAGCACCTGTGCGAGGAGCGCGACGCTCTTGATGTCGCGGCGCGCCCAGCGGATATCGGGCAGCGTGCAGACCGCGACGCCCTTCGCGGCGGCCGGCGAGTCCGTGATCCGCTTGGCCTGCGTGAACAGCACCAGCGTCGGCGTCATGCCCTCGGCCGCGACGAAATCGCGGTCGGCGGCGCCGCGCGTCACCTGAAGATAGACGACGCCCTCGGCGAGGCCGTTGCGGGCGATCAGCTCGTGCTGGATCGCGGTGATCTCCCCGATCGTCACGGGCAGCGTCAGGCCGATCTCCGCGCAGGAACGCTCCAGCCGCGCGAGGTGCGAGGCGTTGTCGACCAGCCGGCCGCCCAGCACCGCCGTCACCTCATAGATGCCGTCCGCGAACAGGAAGCCGCGATCCAGCACCGGGACGCGCGCCTCGTCGAGCGGCAGATAGGCGCCGTTCACATGGGCGATGCGGGGCATGGTCGATCCTTTCAGGCGGGGCAGAGCGATGCGAGCCGCGCGGCGAGCACGGGGCCGTCGCCTCTAACCCGGATGATCTTGAGTCGCGAAGCCTCGCCCGAGCGGATCGCGACATCCGCCTTCCTGACGCCGAGCTGTTTCGCGAGGAAGGCGATCAGCGCGGCGTTGGCGGCGCCTTCGACCGGCGGCGCGGCGATGCGGACGGCCAGCGCCGAGCGTCCGTCGGGCAGCGCCAGAACCTCGCCGAAGGCATCTCGCGCCGCCTTGGGGGTCAGCCGCACCGCGAGCGTGACGCCCTCCACATCGGTGGAGAAGGGCGCGGGCGTCATGCTCAGAAGAGCTGGGTCAGCCAGTAGAACAGCGCGCCGACCAGCGCCGCGGCCGGGATCGTCACCACCCACGCCACGACGATGCTGGACGCGACGTTCCACCGCACCGCCGACATCCGCCGCGACGCGCCGACGCCGACGATCGCGCCGGTGATGGTGTGCGTGGTCGAGACCGGGATGCCGAGATGCGTCGCCATGAACAGCGTCAGCGCGCCGCCGGTTTCCGCGCAGAAACCCTGCGGCGGGGTGAGGCGGGTGATCTTGGAGCCCATGGTGTGCACGATCTTCCAGCCGCCCGCCATCGTGCCGATGCCCATCGCCGCCTGACAGGCGAGCACCACCCACAGCGGCACATGGAAGGTCGGGCCGAGCATCCCCTGCGAATAGAGCAGCACGGCGATGATCCCCATCGTCTTCTGCGCGTCGTTGCCGCCATGGCCGAGCGAATAGAGCGAGGCCGAGACGAGTTGGAGCTTGCGGAAGCGGCGGTCGACCTGGAGCGGGGTCGAGCGGACCGAGGCCCAGGCGACGATCAGCACCAGCACCAGCGCCAGCACGAGGCCCAGCGCCGGCGACAGCACGATGCCGAGCGCGGTGTTGATGACGCCGCCCCACACCACGGCGGACAGGCCCGCCTTGGCCGTGCCCGCGCCGATCAGCCCGCCGACCAGCGCGTGGCTCGACGAGGAGGGGATGCCCATCACCCAGGTGATGATGTTCCAGATGATCGCCCCCATCAGCGCGCCGAAGATCACCTGCGCGTCGATGATGCTCGATCCGACGATGCCGGTGCCCACCGTCGTCGCGACATGGGTGCCGAAGAAGAGGAAGGCGATGAAGTTGAAGAAGGCCGCCCAGGCGACGGCGTAATGCGGCTTCAGCACGCGCGTCGACACCACGGTGGCGATCGAGTTGGCGGCGTCGTGCAGGCCGTTGAGCAGATCGAACGCGAGCGCGACGACGATCAGCGCGACCAGCACCGGAAAGGACAGGGTGGCGATATGCATCGGGGCGGCCGGCCGGTCAGGCGTGGTCGATCACGAGACCCTGGATCTCGTTCGCGACATCCTCGAAGCGGTCGACGCTCTTTTCGAGATGGGCATAGATTTCCTGCCCGACCACGAAGTCCATCGGATGCTCGCGCGACGCCTTGAACAGGGCCTTGAGGCCGGCGTCGTGGATTTCGTCGGCATGGCCTTCCAGCTCGATCAGCCGCTCGGTCAGCGTATGCAGGCGGCCCGCATTGGTGGCGAGCGAGCGCAGCAGCGGGATCGCCTCGGCGGTGACGCGCGCGGCCTCGACGATGATGCCCGACATGTCGCGCATGTGGGGGGCGAACTCCTGCACCTCGAACAGGGCGACGGCCTTGGCGGTCTGGTTCATCTGGTCGATGGCGTCGTCCATTACGCCGATGAGCCCGGTGATGGCCGAGCGGTCGAACGGGGTGACGAAGGTGCGGCGGACATCCTGAAGCACGTCGCGCGCGATCGTGTCGGCGCGATCCTCCTGCATCACGATCTCGCGGATATGGGCATGGAGGTCGGGGCCGCCCTGCATCAGGCGGGCGAGCGCGTCGGCGCCGGCGACCAGCGTCTGCGAATGGGCCTCGAACAGTTCGAAGAAGCGGCCCTGCTTGGGCATGAGCGACTGGAACCAGCGTAGCACGGGGATTTTCCTTCCGATTTCCTCCCTCATCGCGGGCACGCGGTCGGTCAGACCGGGTGTGGGGAGAGGATCCCGGAAGCCCGCGATGATGGCCTTCAGTTCCGGCTCGTCGACCGCCGCCGCCGCGTTGGGGAGCGTGAACCAGGCGGTGGTCCGCTCGTCCTGCTCGGGCCATTCGTCGGCCTGGCCCGTCACCGCGAAGGGGAACACGTCCACCGCCACGGTGCGCATCAGCCCCGTCTTGCGGCGCTTGGCATAGGTATAGCTGCCGATCAGCGTGGGGCAGGCGATGCCTTCCACGCCGGCTTCCTCATACGCTTCCTGCGCGGCCGCCTCGTGCGCGCGCAGGCCCTTTATCAGATTGCCCTTGGGCAGCACCCAGCGCTGCGTCTCGCGCGAGGTGATGAGCATCACGCGGATGTTGCCATCGGCTTCGGGGCGATAGGGAAGGGCGGCTACCTGACGGATCGTCTGTCTCCAGGACACGGAACTGTAACGTGGGGCTCAAACAATATGTGCGTGCCTGAGGCAAGCCCATCAATGGTTTGATGTGCCGCCTCGCCATCCTATGATGGGCCAATATCGGCGGAGACCGGCCCGAAAAGGAGAGCGAAATGGCAACGGCGGCCGTGCAGCATAACGTTCGCGATCAGGTTTCGCCCGAGGAATGGGCGATCCGAGTCGATCTGGCGGCGGCCTACCGACTGGTCGCGCTCTATGGCTGGGACGATCTGATCTTCACCCATCTCTCCGCCCGCGTGCCGGGGCCGGAGCATCATTTCCTCATCAACCCCTACAATCTGATGTTCGAGGAGATCACCGCCTCGTCGCTGGTGAAGATCGACATGGAGGGCAAGCCGGTGATAGGGCCGGCGATGGTGAACGCGGCGGGCTTCGTGATCCATTCCGCCATCCACATGGCGCGGGACGATGCGAAGGCGGTGCTGCATCTCCACACGCCTTACGGGCAGGCGGTCTCGGCGATGGCGGAGGGGCTGCTGCCCCACACCCAGACCGCGATGATCGCGGCGCACGAACTCGCCTATCACGACTATGAGGGCATCGCGACCGATCTGGAGGAGCGCGAGCGGCTGGTCGCGGACCTTGGCGACAAATGCGCGATGATCCTGCGCAACCATGGCACGCTGACCGTCGGCGAGACGATCGGGCACGCCTTCCTGCGCATGTATTTCCTCGAGCGCGCGTGCGAGGCGCAGGTGCATATGCTGTCGGCCGGGCGGGATGGGCTCTGCAACCCGCCGCAGGGCACGCCCGAGAAGGTGGCGCAGCAGACCAACCCCCAGACCACCCGCATGGGCGCCGACATGCTGGCGTGGCCGGCGCTGCTTCGGAAGCTGGATCGGATCGATCCGTCCTTTCGGGAGTAGTCGCTTCCGAACAGGAGGCCGCGCATGACGAAGAAGCTGATCGCATTCGATCTCGACGGCACGCTGGCCGAGAGCAAGCAGGCGGTGGATGCCGAGATGGCGGGGCTGCTCGCCCGGCTGACGGGCGTGGCGGAGGTTTGCGTGATCTCGGGCGGCGACTGGCCGCAGTTCAGGACGCAGGTGGTGGACCGGCTCCCCGATGATGCCCGGCCGGAGCGGCTGTGGATCATGCCGACCTCCGGCACCAAGCTCTACCGCTTTGTCGGGGGCGCGTGGAAAGCGGTCTATGCCGAGGATTTCTCCGATGCAGAGCGGGATCGTATCCTGAAGGCGCTCGACAAGGCGGTGGAGGAAGCCGGCTTCAAGGGCGAGAAGACGTGGGGGCCGCAGATCGAGGATCGCGGCAGCCAGATCACCTTCTCGGGCCTGGGCCAGGAGGCGCCGCTCGATGCCAAGAAGGCGTGGGATCCGAACCGCCGCAAGCGCGAGGCGATGCAGAAGGCCGCCCAGAGGGAATTGCCGGACCTCTCGATCAACATCGGCGGATCGACCTCGATCGACGTCACCCACAGGGGCGTCGACAAGGCCTATGGCATCGGGAAGCTGGCCGAGGCGTCGGGCATCGCCAAGGCGGAGATGGTCTTCATGGGCGACGCGGTCTATCCCGGCGGCAACGACTGGCCCGTGCCCGACAAGGCCAGGGTGGACACGGTGGCGGTGGGCTCGATCGCGGAGACCAAGCGGGCGATCGAGGCCTGTATCTTCTGCCTGAGCCCTTCTTCGTCATTGTCGTCCCTCCCGCCGTCATCCTGACGAAGGTCAGGATCCATTCGCGCTCCGCGAGAGGAAGGGGCGCTGCGTCAATGGATCCCGGATCGAGTCCGGGATGACGGAGGGGTTCGAAAGTCGTGGGCCGCCCAATTTCCCCTCGCATCCATGACGATCCTGTTGCACGAGCGTGCGGTTCGTTGCGGAGGGTGGTTCATGCGCAAGTCGTTGCCGTTGCTGTCTGTTGCGTTGCTGGGATCGTCGGCGCTGGCCGCCGGCTATGATCCCCACGCCGCCTTCGCGCCGTTCGCGATGCCGACGCCGGTCAACGCCTATCGTTCGGGCAGCGGCCAGCCGGGGCCGTCCTACTGGCAGAACCGCGCCGACTATCAGATCCACGCCACGCTCGATCCGAAGGCGCACAGCCTCGCTGGCGAGGAGGCGATCGCCTACACCAACAACAGCCCGGACACGCTGGACGTGCTCTGGCTCCAGCTCGACCAGAACATGTACCGTCCGAACTCGCGCAGCCATGCCGCCGACGGCGCTTCCCCGCGCCGGGGCGAGGGCTTCACCGACGGCTACACGATCGAGAGCGTCGAGGTGGAGCAGGGCGGCCGCCGCGTCGCCGCCCAGACGGTGGAGAACGACACCCGCCTTCAGGTGACGCTGCCGGCACCGCTCGCCGGGCATGGCGGGAAGCTCACCCTCCACGTCCGCTATCGCTTCAATATTCCCGGTGCGTTCGGCGGGCGGATGGCATGGGGCAAGGTGAAGGGCGGGGAGATTTACGATCTTGCCCAATGGTATCCGCGCATGGCCGTCTATGACGACATTCGCGGGTGGGACACGCTCCCCTACCTCGCGCAGGAATTCTACCTCGAATATGGCGACTTCGATTATTGGGTGACGGTGCCGTCCACGATGATCGTCGCAGGCTCGGGCGCGCTTCAGAACGCGGACGAGGTGCTGACGGCGCGCGAGCGGGAGCGCCTCGCGAAAGCCGCCACGAGCGATGCGACCGTGAAGATCGTCGCCCCTTCCGAGATCGCCTCCGAGCGTCCGAAGACGGGCACGAAGACGTGGCACTACCGGATGCAGAACAGCCGCGACGTCGCCTTCTCGGCGTCGGATGCGTTCGCGTGGGACGCGGCGCGGATCAACCTGCCGGGCGGCAAGACGTCGCTCGCCATGTCCTATTATCCGGCCGAGAGCGTCGGCTCCAACGCGTGGGACCGCTCGACCCAATATGTGAAGGACACGGTCGAGAAGATGTCCGCGCGCTGGCATCCCTATCCGTGGCCGGCGGCGATCAATATCGCGGGGCCGGCCTCGGGCATGGAATATCCCGGCATCGTCTTCGACGGCATCGACGACAAGGACGCGCCGCTCTTCTGGATCACCGCGCACGAGATCGGGCATAGCTGGTTCCCGATGATGGTCGGCTTCGACGAGCGCCGCGACGCGTGGATGGACGAGGGCTTCAACACCTTCATCGACATCTTCGAGAGCGAGGATTTCAATCATGGCGAGTTCGCCCCCAAGCGGGACAGCGAATATGCGCCGGGCGGCGGCAATCCGGTGGACGAGATCCTGCCCATCCTCGCCGACCCGCAGGCTCCGCCGATCTTGAGCCGCGCGGACACGGTGATCGAGAAATATCGCCACCCCGTCACCTATTTCAAATCGGCGCTCGGCCTCGTGCTGCTGCGCGAGGAAATCCTGGGGCCGGAGCGCTTCGATCCCGCCTTCCGCCGCTTCATCGCGACATGGGCGTTCCGTCATCCCAAGCCCGCAGACTTCTTCCGCTTCATGGAGAGCGAGACGGGCGAGGATCTGAGCTGGTGGTGGCGTGGCTGGTACGCCACCAACTCCACCTATGATGTCGCGGTGACGAAGATCGCATCCGCCAGGGATGGCCGCACGCTGGTGACGGTGGAGAACCGCGATCCGCTGGTGATGCCGGTGACGCTGCGGGTGAGCTTCGCCGACGGCGGCCATCAGGACATCCGCCTGCCTGCCGAGACGTGGATTCGCAAGGCCTCGAACGAAGTACCCGTGCCCGCCGGCAAGCGCGTCGTCGCGGCGGAACTCGACCCGGATCACAAGCTGCCCGATCATGACCGGAGCAATAATCGGATGACCGCGCAGCCATGATCCGCATGGGCGCGGCAGGAAGGCTGCGCCCATATCGCGCTTCGTGCGTTGGGGCTGTCATGCTTGGCCCGGTGCGTCCGTTCATCCTTGCCGCCCTCCTGCTCGCGTCGCCGCTCGGCGCGCGCCGGCCGCCGCCGCCTCCGCCCGATCTCGGCACGGTGACGCTGGATCGCACCGATCCTGTCGTCGACGCGACCGTGGCGGGTGTGCCGGCGAAGCTCGCGGTGGTGCTGGATCAGGGCGTCTATCTCGCGCCGCCCTTCGCCGAGAAGGTGCCGCTGCCGTGGAAGCCGGGCGGCTATGAGGAGGTCGGGCGCGTCCGCGTGCCTTTCCGTCAGGCGGCGGGCGAGGTGGCGATCGCGGGAACGGTGACGCCGCGCGCGATGTCGGTGCATGACGGTCCCTGCTGCCGGGGGCATGAGGGCGCGATCGGGGCGGCGGAACTGCCCTGGTCGGTGGTGCGCTTCGGGCAGGGCGACGGCGCGGGCGAACAGCGCTTCCCGGCCGAGAACGACGCCGAGAGCGGGCTCAGCATTCCGTGGCGGGTGGGCAAGTCGACGGTCCACATCGTCCTCGCGCCCGATGCGCCGGAGACGCTGGCGACCGCCTCGGCGGCGGCGATCCTCGCGGGCGTCTATGGCGGCCATTTCGAGGGACAGGCGCGGCAGGCGGTGGTCGCCTTCGGGGTCAACCGGCAGGTCCGCGACATGGTGCTGAGCCGGCCCGCCCTGCCGCTAGGCCTCAAGCTCGCGCGCGTCGCGGTGCGGCTCGCCGATTTCGAGGGGAGCGGCAAGCTGCCGCGTGAGAAGGCCACGGGCGACATCCTTGTCCGTCACGCGCCGGCCCCGCCCCAGCATGGCTGGCCGGCGCTGATCCTCGGGCGCGACCTGCTCGGGCGCTGCCCGGTCATCAGCGTCTATCGGGACGAGGGAGCGATCGGCCTCGTCTGCAAGCCGGCATGAAGGGTTGGCGTGCGCTCGCCGCACTGACGCTGCTCGCGGTCGCGCCGCCGCCGGCGGACAATGGCGCGGTGTTCGACAAGGTGTGGGCCGATGTCCAGCGCCGATACTGGGATCCGGCGCTGCACGGCGTCGACTGGGATGCCGCGCGGGATCGCTTCCGCCCGCAGGCGCTGGCCGCCGAGGGTGGAGGAGCGCTCTACGCGGTGCTCAACCGGATGCTGGGCCTGCTCCACGACAGCCATGTCTTCGCGATCCCGCCGTCTGAAGTCCGCTATCAGGCCTCGCGCGATGCGGGCGAGGCGCAGGCGAGCTTCGGCTTCGCCTCCTATGAGCAGGACGGCGGCTGGCTGGTCTATGCGGTGACGCCGGGCAGCTCCGCTGCGCGGGCCGGGGTGAAGGCCGGCTGGCGGCTGATCTCGATCGATGGGCGGCCGGTCGATGTCGATCGTCATCCGAGCGAGGGCGAGCGGGCGCGGCTGGTTTTCGACGATGTGGCCGGCCGTCCGCGCGTGCTGGACCTCGTGGCCGCGTCCGCGCCCCCGGACGAGCCGGTGCGCTTCCATCGGCTGGCGGGCGATATCCTGCTCATCACGCTCGACGGCTTCGATGCGCGCGAGGACCGCCGCATCGCCGCCGAACTGCGCGACGGGCCGGAACCGGCCGCCGTCATCCTCGACCTGCGCGACAATGATGGTGGTGAGGAGGAGACGGCCGCCCGCGTCGCCGGCCTGTTCTTCGCCGAGAAGCACACGCTGCTTCGCCGCATCGACCGCCGCCATGAGGACAAGGTGCCGATCGAGGGTGCCGGCCGGCGCAGCTTCACCGGGCCGATGGCGGTGCTGGTCGGCCCCCGCAGCGCGAGCGCGGCGGAGGCGCTGGCGGCCTTGCTCTCCGAATCGGGGCGGGCGGAGAGCGTCGGCGAACGCACCTCCGGCGCGCTCACCGGCGCATCGATCGAGGATCTGCCCGACGGCGGCCAGTTGAGCCTCGCCGACTTCGACGTCCGCACGCCGGGCGGCAAACGCATCGAGGGCGTGGGCTTCCTGCCGGTCCATCAGGTCCGCACCACGCCCGCCGAGATGGAGGCCGGTCGAGACCCGGTTCTGGCCGCCGCGCTGCATCTGGTGGCCGCCCCTTCGCATTCGGCGCGCGAGACGCTACATGCGCGGCCATGAATCCCTCCGCCAGCCGCCGCACCTTCGCCATCATCTCCCACCCCGACGCGGGCAAGACCACGCTCACCGAAAAGCTCCTGCTGGCCGGGGGCGCGATCCATCTCGCCGGTGAGGTGCGCGCACGCGGCGCCAACCGCCGCGCCCGCTCGGACTGGATGAAGATCGAGCAGCAACGCGGCATCTCCGTCACCTCGTCGGTGATGACGTTCGAGCGCGATGGCCTGACCTTCAATCTGCTCGACACGCCGGGCCACGAGGATTTCTCGGAGGATACCTATCGCACGCTGACCGCCGTTGACTCCGCCGTCATGGTGATCGACGCGGCGCGCGGCATCGAGGCGCAGACGCGCAAGCTGTTCGAGGTGTGCCGCCTGCGTTCGGTGCCGATCGTCACCTTCGTCAACAAGGTGGACCGCGAAGGCCTCGATCCCTTCGTCCTGCTCGACGAGGTGGCCGACAAGCTGGCCCTCGACGTGACGCCGATGAACTGGCCGGTCGGCATGGGCGGGCTCTATGAGGGTCTGTACGATCTGCGCACCAACGTCCTTTCGCGCCCCGACAAGGCCGACGAGCAACTCACCGGTCTCGACGATCCGCGCCTCGATACGCTGATCTCGCCCGAGGGCGCGGCACGGCTGCGCGAGGAGGCGGAGCTGGCGCTCGGCGGCTATGGGCATTTCGACCTCAAGGCTTATCGCCATGGCGATCAGACGCCGGTCTTCTTCGGCTCGGCTCTCCGCGAATATGGCGTGGACGCGCTGATCGGCGCGATCGGCGAGCACGCGCCCCCGCCGCGCGAGCAGCCGGCCAATCCGCGTGCCGTGACGCCGGACGAGCCCAATGTCTCGGGCTTCATCTTCAAGGTGCAGGCGAACATGAACCCGCAGCACCGCGATCGCATCGCCTTCCTCCGCGTCTGCTCGGGCAAGTTTAAGCGCGGCATGAAGCTGAAGCAGGTGCAGACCGGCAAGACGATCGCGATCAACTCGCCGATCTTCTTCTTCGCGCAGGATCGCGAGCTGGCCGAGACGGCGCTGCCCGGCGACATCATCGGCATCCCCAACCACGGCGTGCTGCGCGTCGGCGACACGCTGACCGAGGGCGAGGCGATCACCTTCACCGGCATCCCCAACTTCGCGCCCGAAATCCTGCGCCGCATCCGCCTGCTCGATCCGACCAAGACCAAGCAGCTCCGTACCGCGCTGGTCGATATGGCGGAGGAGGGCGTGACCCAGCTCTTCAAGCCGCTGGTCGGCTCGCAGTGGATCGTCGGCGTGGTGGGTCAGCTCCAGCTCGAGGTGCTGATCTCCAGGCTTCAGGCGGAATATAACGTCGCCGCCGAGTTCGAGCCCGCCCCCTTCGAGACGGCGCGCTGGGTGTCCGCCGAGAATCCGGCCGACCTCAAGGCCTTCATGGAAGGCCGCAGCGGAGCGATGGCCGAGGATCGCGACGGCGCGCCGGTGTTCCTTGCCCGCGATGCGTGGGAGGTGAACTATGTGGCGGAGCGTTCGCCCAACGTCCGCTTCTCGGCGACGCGCGAGCGCGCTTCGGCCTGACGGCGCGCGAAGGGGAGGGGACATGCAGCTCGCGGAAGCCCGATCGATCCTGGCGGAGGTGCTGGCGCCGCTGCCGGTCGATCGCTTTTTCGACGAGATCATGGGCCGCTCCTTCGTGGAAGTCCCCGGTGGTGCGCAGCATCCCCGCCGCGCGATTTTCGGCGATCGTCCGGCGGAGACGGTGCTGGCGGCGCACGCCACCCATGCCGATCGCCTCGGCTGCCATGCCGAGGCACCTCGCGGGCCGGCGCCCGGCGCCATCCCCGCGGCCGATCCGCAGGCCTTTCGCGCGTCGATCGGGGCTTTCCATGACGTCGGCTATACGGTGCGCGTGCCGGATGTGATCCCGCTCGCGCCCGGCCTGCAACGCTTCGCCCGCGCGCTGGAGTTCATGCTCCACCAGCCGGTCGAGTGTTCCTTGTTCTGGAGCGCCGAGGCGGCCCGCGCGCCGGTGCATTACGACGACAAGGACATCATCGTCATCCAGCTCGTCGGGCGGAAGCAATGGTATGTCTCCGCCGCCCCGCCCAGCCTGCACAATAGCTGGCGTGACATCGCCGAGGTGCCGCCGCAGCTTGGCGAGCACCGCACCATCGACATGGGGCCGGGCGACCTGATCTATGTCCCGCGCGGCACGCCGCATACGGTGCGGTCGCAATCGGAATCGCTGCATCTCTCGATCGGCTTCCTGCCGGTGACGTTGCGCGAGGCGATCATCGCGGCGCTCGATCATCTCTCCGATTTCGACCGTCCGTTGCGGGAGACGGCGCTGGGGCGCATCGACCGCCCGCTGGACATGGCGGCCCTGTCGCAGGCAGTTGGGGATGGGATCGAGCGTCTGTCGCGCCATGTCCGTACCCCCGGCTTCCTCGAAGGCGCGATGCAGCGGCGCTCCTCCCGCATGATCGGCCAGCTTGCGAGGCTGGAGGGCGCCCCGCCTGTCGAGCCGCTGACGGCGGCATCCGAGGTTCGGCACAATCCGCTGGCGCTATGCCATATGCTGGCGACGCCCCAGCAGATCGATTTCTGCCAGCCCGGCGGTCATATCAACATCCATCGCGGCGTCGAGCCGGCGTTGCGGTTCATCGCGGCGACGCCCGTCTTCCGCATCGGAGACATCCCCGGCGGGCTTCCCGACGACATCCGCATCGCGCTGGTGGCTCGCCTCATGACGAGCGGCTTCCTACAGTCCGCCGGGCATGGCTGACCCCGGACGGAGCGCGTAGCTGCTCTATCCCAAGGGATTAGGGGGAATTAAAGCACTCGAATTAACCGCGAATCTATTGCACCATTACGTCGATATTCGGGTGGATGGATGGGCCGCGCGGCGTTCCGGGCACGGAATCCCGACCATCCGAATGAACCGGGGGGACAGGAGTTCGGATCGACGGGGTGCGTCTATGGTAAGAGTCCGGTCATGGCGTTTGGGCCATCGTCGCCGCCGCGGATGGATCGATGGGCGGAGCCTGTATCCCCCCCTCGCCATGCTGGGGCTGGCGGTATCCGCCCCACTTCATGCACAGGCCATGCCGCCCGACGATAGTCCGCCCGCTCCACTGACCATCGTTCCCGCCCACAACGACTGGGCTGAGCGCATCGCCTCGGCCGGCACCGAGATCGCTTCCGCCGATCGCACCCCTCTCTACGGCCCTGCGGACAGCCGCCCGGCCAAGCGGCCGACCTACGATCCCGAGCGCTATAACACGTTCGGCAAGCGCGTCGGTGCGGTGAAGTGGGAGTTCGCCACGGCGATCGCCCTCCTGACCGTGGCGAACCTGCCCAAGGATCTGCACCATGGCTCGTCCTTCCACTTCCATGACGAGGGCCTGTTCGGTCACGACACCGACAATGTCGGCGTCGACAAGACCGACCATGCCTTCAACAGCTATCTCTACGCCGACATCTTCTATTCGCGGTTGAGAAGGAAGGCCGGCCCCGGCTTCCAGACGGCGCTCACCGCCGGCGTGCTGTCGCTCGCGGCCGAGGCCTATGGCGAGATCTACGACGGTTTCGAGGACAGCAGCGGCTGGTCGATGCAGGATGTGATGTTCGACATCGCGGGCGCGGGCTTCTCGGTGCTGCGCAACTCGGTGCCGGGCCTCGCCGACAAGCTGGATTTCCGGCTGTTGCTCACCCCCAACCGCCATTTCTACTCCTACGAGGGCAAGGAGCATTACCGGCAGCAGAAATTCCTGTTCGCGCTGAAGCTGGGCGGTTTCGAGACCTTCCAGCGCTCGCCGCTACGTTTCGTCGACCTGGAGCTGGGCTATTATGCCAGCGGCTTCACCCCCCGCGAGCGGGCGAGAGGCGACGAGCCGCGGCGGCATCCCTTCATCGGGCTGGGCCTCAATGTGAACGAGCTGCTGTTCAAGCATCCCGATAGCTGGCCGGAGAAGGCGGCGCATTCGGTGCTCACCTACATCCAGCTTCCCTATACGTCGGTGCGATCCGAATAATCGGTTCAGCCGAGCGGTTTGGCGAGCACCGTCAGGCGGAGCGGCGGCGTCATCGGGATGGGGAAGGGGCGGAACTCGCCGGTGCGCGCATAGCCGCGCCGCTCGTAATAAGCGAGCAGCTCGGCACGCTGCTCGATGACCGACATCTCCATGATATGTGCGCCGAAGCGGGTCACGGCCTCGCGCTCGGCCGCCGCGATCAGGAGCTTGCCGAGGCCGGCCGCCTGCAAGCCCGGATCGACGCCGAGCAGGCCAAGATAGCCGATGCCCTCGCCCCGGTCGGTCACCTGCACGCAGCCGATCAGCACGGTGCCGCGTGTCGCCACCAGCAGATGCTCGTCCGGCTGGTTCAGGATCGCGGCCAGCGCCTCCGGCTCGATCCGCTGCCCTTCGACCAGATCGGCCTCATGCGTCCAGCCCGCCCGCGCGCTGTCGCCGCGATAGGCGCGCTGCACCAGCGCATGGAGCGGCCCGAGGTCGGCCGGAGTGGCGGGGCGGATGAGGATGGCATCGGTCGTCATGGGCATTCCATCGGAAAAGAAGGGCAAAAGAAAAGGGCGGCCCGACCATCGCCGGACCGCCCCTTGTCTCGGGCAAACAGCTCGACGAAGCGGATCAGCGCTTCGAGAACTGGAAGCTGCGGCGGGCCTTCGCCTTGCCGTACTTCTTACGCTCGACCGCGCGGCTGTCGCGGGTGAGGAAGCCGGCCTGCTTGACCGGGGTACGCAGGATCGGCTCGAAGCGGGTCAGCGCCTGGGCGATGCCGTGCTTCACCGCACCGGCCTGGCCCGACAGACCGCCGCCCTTGACGGTAGCGATCACGTCGTACTGGCCCTCGCGGCCGGCGACGCCGAACGGCTGGTTGATGACGAGACGCAGCGTCGGACGGGCGAAATAGACTTCCTGATCGCGACCGTTGACGATGATCTTGCCGGTGCCCGGCTTCAGCCACACGCGGGCGATGGCGTCCTTACGACGGCCGGTCGCATAAGCGCGGCCCAGCGCATCGACCTGCTTCTCGCGGAGCGGAGCGGTCGGGGCGGCGGGAACGAAACCCTCGGTGCCGGTCGAAACGGCGGCGGCGGCCGGGGCCTCGGCGCCGGTCAGCGACGCGAGGTCGGAAAGGGACTGGCGATTGTCGGACATTACGCGCCCACCTTGTTCTTGCGGTTCATCGCCGCGACGTCGAGGACTTCCGGGTTCTGCGCGGCATGGTCATGCTCGGTGCCGGCGAAGATACGCAGGTTGCGCATCTGCTGGCGGCCCAGCGGACCGCGCGGGATCATGCGCTCCACGGCCTTCTCGAGCACGCGCTCGGGGAAGCGGCCTTCCAGCACCTTGGCCGGGGTCGTTTCCTTGATGCCGCCGGCATAGCCGGTGTGCTTGTAATAGACCTTGTCGGTCAGCTTCTTGCCGGTGAACTTCACCTTGTCGGCATTGATGATGATGACATTGTCACCACAATCGATGTGCGGGGTGAAGCTCGGCTTGTGCTTGCCGCGCAGGATGTTGGCGACGATCGAGGCCAGGCGCCCGACCACCAGGCCGTCGGCATCGATCAGATGCCACTTCTTTTCCACCGTGTACGGCGTCGCCGACTTGGTGGTCTTCATGAGCGCCTTCATGGCCCCAAACTCCGAATATGCGAGAAACGCAGCGCGCCGCCCATCGCTGAGCGGCGCTACGGAGGGGGCTAATGACGAATCGCCCTGAAAAAGTCAAGCAACGCGGGGGTTTTTCGAGTGGTATTTTAATACCGGGTCGTATCAGGCGGCTTTCGGCTCCCGTCCGAGCGCATGGCCGCCCCAGATCAGCGTGCCGAGCAGGATGGTGGCGACTGCCTGATGCGCCACCGCGATCGGGATATCCACGCCGGTCAGCAGCGTGGCGATGCCGAGCAGGATCTGCACCACCACGGCGACGACGATGGCGGCGGCCGCCCGGCGGTTGCCGGCCTGGCGGGCGAAACGCGCGACCATCACCACCGCGACCAGCGCCACCCATGCCCACCAGCGATGGACGAACTGCACCGCGACCGGATTGTAGACGAGGTTATGGAGCGTGCTCTGGCCTGCGTTCCAGCCGCCGGCGGGGAACCAATCCTCGCCCATCTTGGGCCATGTCGCGAAGGCGTAGCCCGCGCGCAGGCCCGCCGTGAAGGCCCCGAGCATGATCTGGATCGCGAGGATGGAGATCGCCACGGCGGCGAGGCCCGTCAGCTTCGCGGGTCGGGCGGAGGGATCGCGGGCGAGGGCGAGCAGGTCGAGCGCCGTCCAGATCAGATAGCTGTAGATCAGGAGCGCCGTCAGCAGATGGATGGCCAGCCGGATATGGCTCACCTCGGTGCGGTAGACGAGGCCGGAGGACACCATCCACCAGCCGACCACGCCCTGAAGCCCGCCCAGCGCGAAGATCAGCACCGCGCGCCAGCCATAGCCCTTCGGAATCGCCCGCCGCCACCAGAACACCGCCAGCACCGCCAGCAACACCGTGCCGATGCCACGCGCGATCAGGCGGTGGAGATATTCCCAGAAATAAATGTGCTTGAAGCCCTCCAGCGTCATGCCGGTGTTGAAGGCATGATATTGCGGGATGGCCTTGTAGCCGTCGAACGCGGCCTGCCATTGCGCCTGGGTGAGCGGCGGGATCGTGCCGAGGATCGGATCCCACTCGACGATCGACAGGCCGCTCTCGGTGAGCCGCGTGATGCCGCCGACGATCACGATCGCCAGCACCAAGGCCGCCACGACGAACAGCCAGCCCCCGAAGGCGCGCGGCGCGGGGCGGGGGGAGGCGGGGCGGCCGGGCAGCTTCAGGGCCGGCGGACTGGGCAGGGTTTCGGACATGGCGAAGGCCTTACCGCGTGGCCGGGCCTGTCGACAATGCCGCTATCGCCCTTCGTCCCGTCGCATTCATCGCGAAATGAGATATTGTATCATCGTGACATTGGTGCCATATCGCCGGCCATGGCGACTTCCCCCTCCGACTCTCCGCCTGACTCCGACATGGAGCGCGAACGCAGCATCGACCGGCTCGACCGCATGGCGATCGGGCTGTCCAGCCTGTGCCTCGTGCATTGTATCGCAACCGTGCTGCTGGCGGCGACGCTGGCGTCCGCCGGGGCGGCGCTGGCCAATCCGCGCTGGCACGAGGCGGGCTTCACCCTCGCCATCCTGATCGGCGGGGTGGCGCTGGGGCGAGGCTATCTCGCGCATCGCGACTGGCGGCCGTTGCTGCTCGGCGGGGCGGGGCTGGCGCTGATGGCGGTCGGCCTGATCCGCGCCGAGGGGCTGCCGGAGATCGCCAGCACCATGGCCGGTGTCGTGCTGCTCGCCTTCGCGCATCGCCTCAACGCCAGGCGCGGCGCGCATCGGCATGGCCTTGTCGCGGGGCATCGCCACGCCTAGTTTGACGGCATGGCCGGAACCCATGCCACCACATCCCCACGCGTCCACGAGCACGCGCATCATCATGGCGCCGCTTTGGCGTCCGCCGCGCAGGCGACGCTGGAAGCGAAGGGCGAGCAATGGACCGCGCTCCGCTCGGCCGTGTTCGGCGTCCTGAGCCGGCTGGAGCGGCCGGCCTCGGCCTATGACATCACCGAGCTGCTCTCGCGCGAGCAGGAGCGCCGGGTCGCGGCCAACAGCGTCTATCGCATCCTCGACCTGTTCGTGGCGACCAATCTCGCCCAGCGGATCGAGAGCGCCAACGCCTATATCGCCAATCCGCACCCCGGCTGTATGCACGACTGCATCTTCTTGGTGTGCGATCGGTGCGGGCAGGCGATCCATGTCGACAACGACGCCGCCGCCGGCCCGGTTCGCGAGGCGGCTCAAAAGGTTGGCTTCGTTCCCGAGCGTCCCGTGATCGAGGTTCGCGGGCGTTGCGCGGCGTGCGCGGCGGCCACACTCGCCTAAAACCCGCATATTAAGGTTTCTTCACCGTTCGACAGGACGCGTCGCTTGGCGTAAGCGGTGCGGTCCAAGGAGAGCTATTCGTGTCCGATCGCCCCGTGACCCCCTTACTGGACAAAGTTGATACCCCGGCCGACCTGCGCCGCCTGAAGCCCGAGCAGCTCCGGCAGCTCGCGGACGAGCTGCGCGCCGAGATGATCTCGGTCGTCGGCGTGACGGGCGGCCATCTCGGTTCCGGCCTCGGCGTGGTGGAGCTGACCACCGCGCTGCATTATGTATTCAACACGCCCGAAGACAAGCTGATCTGGGATGTCGGCCACCAGGCCTATCCCCACAAGATCCTGACCGGCCGTCGGGACCGCATCCGTACTCTCCGGCAGGGCGGGGGCCTCTCCGGTTTCACGCAGCGGGCCGAGAGCGAATATGATCCGTTCGGCGCGGCGCATTCGTCGACGTCGATCTCGGCGGCGCTGGGCTTCGCGGTGGCGAACAAGCTCGCCGGAAAGCCGGGCAAGGCGATCGCCGTGATCGGCGACGGCTCGATGTCGGCGGGCATGGCCTATGAGGCGATGAACAATGCCGAGCAGGCGGGCAACCGGCTGGTCGTCATCCTCAACGACAACGACATGTCGATCGCCCCGCCGGTGGGCGGCCTGTCCGCCTATCTGGCGCGCATCGTGTCGTCGGCGCCGTTCCTCAACCTGCGCGATCTCGCCAAGAAGCTCGTCAAGCGGCTGCCGCGCCCGCTCGCCGACGCCGCGCGCAAGACCGACGAGTTCGCCCGCGGCATGGCGATCGGCGGCACGCTGTTCGAGGAACTGGGCTTCTATTATGTCGGCCCGATCGACGGCCATAATCTCGATCACCTGATTCCGGTGCTGGAGAATGTGCGCGACGCGGCCGAAGGCCCGATCCTGATCCACGTCGTCACCAAGAAGGGCCATGGCTATGCCCCGGCGGAGAACGCGCCGGACAAATATCATGGCGTCCAGAAGTTCGACGTCATCACCGGCGAGCAGGTGAAGGGGCCGGCCGGCCCGCCGAGCTACACCGCCGTCTTCGCGAAGGCGTTGCTCGCCGAGGCGGAGCGCGACAGCACGATCTGCGCGATCACGGCGGCGATGCCGTCGGGCACCGGGCTCGACAAGTTCCAGCAGAAGTTCCCGGAGCGGACCTTCGACGTCGGCATCGCCGAGCAGCACGCCGTCACCTTCGCCGCCGGCCTCGCCGCGCAGGGGCAGCGCCCGTTCTGCGCGATCTACTCGACCTTCCTTCAGCGCGCCTATGACCAGGTGGTCCATGACGTCGCGATCCAGAACCTGCCGGTCCGCTTCGCGATCGACCGCGCCGGTCTGGTCGGCGCCGACGGCTCGACCCATGCCGGCTCGTTCGACATCACCTATCTCGCGACGCTGCCCAATATGGTGGTGATGGCGGCCGCCGACGAGGCGGAGCTGGTCCATATGGTCCACACCGCCGCGCTCTATGACGACGGCCCCATCGCGCTGCGCTATCCGCGCGGCAACGGCGTCGGCGTCGAGCTTCCCGCCAAGCCGCAGAAGCTGGAGATCGGCAAGGGCCGCATCGTCCGCGAGGGCAAGAAGGTGGTGATCCTGTCGCTCGGCACGCGCCTCGAAGAGGCGCTGAAGGCGGCCGATCGCCTCGACGCGCAGGGCCTCTCCACCACGGTGGCCGACCTGCGCTTCGCCAAGCCGCTCGACGCCAAGCTGATCCGCAAGCTCTGCACCACGCATGAGGTCGTGCTCACCGTGGAGGAAGGCGCGGTCGGCGGCCTCGGCGCGCATGTGCTGACGCTGGCCTCCGACGAAGGTCTGGTCGATGCGGGGCTCAAGATCCGCACGCTGCGCCTGCCGGATATCTTCCAGGCGCAGGACAAGCCCGAGAAGCAATATGCCGAGGCCCGGCTCGACGCCGATGCGATGGTGGACACGGTGCTGAAGGCGCTGCGCCACAATTCGGTGGGCGTCGTCGGCGAGGCCCGCGCCTGACCATTCCCCGGCCCGCCTCCCGCGCAAGGGATGGCGGGCCGGGACTTCCCCGCATCGTGGCGGCGGACATGAAAAAGCCGCCGAGGCCTGAGGCCACGACGGCTTGGACATCCGGCCGGAGCCGGGAGGGAGCTGCTATGCGTCCCTTGTCATGGGTGCGATCAGTGGATCAGGATCGTCCCGATCGCCAGCGCCTGAGCGCCCACCATCGCCGCGAGCAAAGCCGCGCCTTCGAACATACGCATGGAGTGTTTCCTTGTGTGGACGCGCAGGGCAACGGCTAGGGAGGGGGGAGCGGCGTTGCCCTGCGACGAAGCGACAGATATGAGCGACGAAACTTTATTACAAGTGTGAGTAATGTCCGCGCGATTGCGTGGACTGCAATTTTAGGGAGTCCGCCGGTTCCATGAGCCGCACCGTCCGCGCCGACCAGCTCGTCACCGACCGCGGCCTTGCCGAAAGCCGGACCCGCGCGCAGGCGCTGATCCTCGCCGGGCTCGTCTATACGGGCGATCGCAAGGTGGAGAAGGCGGGGCAGCCCCTCCCGCCCGACGCGCCGCTGGAGGTGAAGGGGCGGGATCATCCCTGGGTGTCGCGCGGCGGGCTCAAGCTCGATCATGCGCTCACCCATTTCGGCTGGGATGCGACGGGCCTTGTCGCGGTGGATGTCGGGGCCTCGACCGGGGGCTTCACCGATGTGCTGCTGACGCGCGGGGCGGCGAAGGTCTATGCGGTGGATGTCGGCCATGGCCAGCTCGCGTGGAAGCTGCGCTCCGACGATCGCGTGGTGGTGCTGGAGCGGACGAACGCCCGCCATCTGACCGCCGAGCATATCCCCGATCCGATCGATCTGGTGGTGTGCGATGCGAGCTTCATCGCGCTTTCCAAGGTGCTGCCCGCCGCGCTCGATCTGGCGAGGCCGGGCGCGCGGCTCGCCGCGCTCATCAAGCCGCAGTTCGAGGCGGGGCGCGAGGAGGTGGGCAAGGGCGGCGTCGTGCGCGATCCCGCCGTCCATGCCCGCGTGTGTGACGAGACGGTCGCGTGGCTCGGCTCGATCGGCTGGACGGTGGCGGGCGTCACCACCAGCCCGATCACCGGGCCGGAGGGAAATGTCGAGTTCCTCGTTGCCGCAATGAAACAGGTTCGAGACAGCGACGGTTGACGGCGCGTCCCAAGTCGATACCTCCATGGTCCCGAAACGGGGCATATGCCGCTCTTGGCGGCCAGGGGTGACGAGATGAGTGAACTGGCGCTGCCGGGGCAGCTTCGAATGTCGTTCGTGCGGGTGGCGCTCGTCACGGTGCCGGTGATCCTGTTCCTCGGCATCCTTTCGGGCGTGGCGGCCGGATCGGGTTACGGCAACCCGTGGTTCGCGGCGCTGGCCAAGCCCTCGCTGATGCCGCCGGGCTGGGCGTTCCCCGTGGCGTGGACGCTGCTCTACATCCTGATCGGGCTGGCGCTCTCCATGATCCTCGCCGCGCGGGGCGCGGGCGGGCGGGGCGTGGCGATCACGCTGTTCGTCGTGCAGTTCGCGCTGAACCTCGCCTGGTCGCCCACCTTCTTCGCCGCGCACAAGGTGACGATCGCCTTCGCCATCATCCTGCTGATGATCGTGCTGACCGTCGCGACCGTGTTGGCCTTCGCGCGCGTGCGGCCCCGGGCGGCGGCGCTGATGCTGCCTTATCTGGCATGGCTGTGCTTCGCGGCCTATCTCAATCACGAGATCGAGATCCTCAATCCTGCCGCCGCGACGCTTGCGCCGGCGGCGTCGAGCGCCCAAGTGCAGCTTTGACGCGGGCGGGTGCGCCCCACGGGGAGATTTTGAGATGCAGTCCGAGAATCGTTTCTTCGATGATGTCGTGAAGCTGATGAACGGCGTCGCGGGCACCGTCGCCGGCGCCGGCCGCGAGGCCGAGGCGCAGTTCCGCGAGAAGGCCAAAGGCTTCTTCGGCGGCATGGACTTCGTCAGCCGCGAGGAGTTCGACGCCGTGAAGGCGATGGCCGCCGCCGCGCGCGACGAGGCCGATCAGCTCAAGGCCCGGCTCGACGCGCTGGAAGCCAAGCTGTCCGGCGGGGCGGGCGCCTGATCCTTTTCTCCACAGTTTTCGTGGGAAGCGCCCCTTGCCGTAAGCCGTGCGGGCCGTCACAGCTTGGCGTACCGCGGCGGATGCGGTAGGGGCGGGGCCAGGATGAATCTCGACGATCTCGAGGACGCGCACAACGACGCGAGTGCGCCGATCGACATGCTGGAAAGCTATTTCCAGGCGCATGGCTGGACGTGCGAGCGCATGGGCGACGACGAGATCGTCGCCACCGTGCAGGGAAGCTGGACGCAGTACGAGCTGCGCGGCGTGTGGCGCCCGGAGGATCGCGTCCTCCAGTTCCTCGCCATGCCGGACATCCGCGTGCCCGCCGACAAGAGGCTGGCGGTCTATGAGACGATCGGCCTCATCAACGAACAGCTCTGGCTCGGCCATTTCGAGCTGTGGGCGGCGTCCGGCCTCGCGCTCTACCGCAACGCGACGCTGGTCGAGGGCGATGGCGAGAGCGTGCTGTCGCTCGATCAGGCCGAGACGCTGATCGAGACCGCGATCGACGAGTGCGAGCGCTTCTACCCGGTGTTCCAGTTCGTGCTGTGGGGCAACAAGTCGCCGGCCGACGCGATCGCCGCCGCCCTGATCGAGACGCGCGGCGAGGCCTGAGCGCCTCGCCTTCGGGAGAGACTTCATGACCATCGCAGGCAATGGCCCGATCTGGCTGGCGGGCGCCGGCAATATGGGCGGGGCGATGCTGCGCGGCTGGCTCGGCGCGGGCGTGGAGGCGGCGCGCGTGCTCGTCATCCGCCCCTCCGGCGCGGCCGTGGATGGTGGCGTGCAGGTGCTGAAAAGCCCGCCGCCCGATGGCGAGATGCCCGCCGTGCTGGTGCTGGCGATGAAGCCGCAGAAGCTCGACGAGGCCGTGCCCGCGCTCGCCCCGATGGTCGGCGACGGGACGCTGATCGTCTCGGTGCTGGCGGGCGTCGAGGTGGCATCGCTGGCGAAGCGCTTCCCCAGGCATCGCGGCATCGTGCGCGTCATGCCCAACACGCCGGTGGCGATCGGCAAGGGTGTGGCGCTGCTCCACGCCGATGCCCGCACCGACGCGGCGACCCGCGCGGAGGCGGAGGCGCTGACCCGCCCGCTCGGCCTCACCGAATGGATTCCCGACGAGACGCTGTTCGGGGCGGCGACCGCGCTTTCCGGCTGCGGCCCGGCCTTCCTGTTCCGCTTCATCGACGCGATGGCGAAGGCGGGCGCGAAGCTCGGCCTCGACGAGGCGCAGGCCGCGCGGCTCGCGCTGGCGACGGTCGAGGGCGCGGCTTTGCTCGCGGCCGGATCGGACGAGAACCCGGCCCGGCTCGCCGACCGCGTCGCCAGTCCCGGCGGCTCGACCCGCGCGGGCCTCAACGTCCTCGACGAGGGCGCGGCGCTCGACCGGCTGATGGCTTCGGTGCTGAAGGCGTCCTTCGATCGCAACGAGGAAATGGCCGCCGCGGCGCGCTGAGGGCGCGTGGGGCCTGCGGGTGGGCTCGCCCGTGTATGACGGACGGGGTCGGATGCGCCTCGCGCGGTTTTACCGGGATCGGCGACGGCACGCCCTGCAATGGGCGTCCTGCGGGAAGACCTGTTGGATTTGCGGGCGCATTTCGCCCGTCGTTCGCAGCACGAGGGGGAAGCGACCGGCGCGTCCTTCGCCATGCACCCGGCGGGGGCGGGCAGCGTGAGGGGCGTGGGTTCACGCCCGTCGGTGCGCCCTTGGGGTTAGGCGGCCGTGCCGGGGACGTCCTGTTGGCGGCACGGAGCCTGCACGGTGGCCGTTGAGGGAAAGTTGCGAAGCTTCGGCTGAACCGGATGACTTCGCGCCGGTCGCCCGGCGAGGCGCCGAAGCGCTCCACCGAACCTCGTCCGCCACACCATGGCCAGAGGTATGAAGGACGAACATCATTTAACCTATTTGGATTTTTATGTCAAGGGTGCCGCTATGCGGTGGTTTGCACAGGTAGCGCCTGCATGCTCCCTCCTGAGGCGCTTGATGCGGGCTGGGGTGTGGGAGGATGGTTAGGGGTAAGTCTGGTGTGGCGGGTGATGGTGGAAAACGGAAGGGCAGCTTTGATCGATTGACGACAAATGCCTATCGGCCGAGGTCACCCCGGAGAAATTTGAATACCGCGCATAGGTTGGCCGCTGCGAATATAGCGGTCCCCGCGATCGTGAGCATTGCCCTTTCTGGCTCCGAAAGTATGCCTATCGCAATCGCGACGGACGAAATGACCGTGATGATTACTCGTGGAAAAAGCAGATCACGGTAAGCATGATCTTCCTTCGGAGCGCCAACGGCCCCGAGGATCATTGTCAGCCTTTCAAAGACTGCCCAATCGATTGCCAACCCGAGGACGATAGCAAGAGAAACGTAAACCGCTTCCAAGGAACTCTCCTCTGAATGTCCGCTTGATAGCAGTTGTCGTAAATGGCGACAAATGGGCGAAACCCGCCTTCGCCCGCCCACCTTATCCTCCGCGCAGCTTCATCAGCATCGGCCGCTCGGCGGGCGGCACCAGCCCTTCCAGCACCTGCCAGAAGCCCGCCACCGCCGCCGGCCCCGCCTCGGCATAGGCGGCCGAGAGGCGCGAGCGGAGCATCCCGAACAATTCCGCCTCCAGCGCGGTGCCGGCGGGCGTCAGCCTGAGGAGCCGCTGCCGCCGGTCGTCGCGGCCGACCTGCGTCTCGACCAGCCCGCGCGCGGTCAGCTCGTTGAGCGCGCGGCCGAGCGACTGCTTGGTGATCCCGAGCAGCGAGAGCAGCGTGCTCACCGTCAATCCGGGCTGGCGGGCGATGAAATAGAGCGCGCGATGATGCGCCCGGCCCAGCCCGTCGGCCGCCAGCCGCTCGTCCACCGCCTGGAGCAGATGGCCATAGCCGAAGAACAGCAGCTCGACGCCGCGACGGATCTCGGCTTCGCGCAGGAAGAGCGGAGAGGCGGGGCTCGGCGAAACGGGCATGTTGACCTGCCTAGGCGCGCTCCCTAGCTGTGCGCAAGCGTCCAGCCGCCCGGCCGGCCGCGCCCCCTCATCAGGAGCCGGATCTTGACCGCGCTTGCCCCGTCCGCCGTTCCGCTTGCCCCCCTGCCGCGGGCCGTCGCCGCCGTGGTGTTCGACATGGACGGCACGCTGCTCGACACCGAGGCGGTGCATCGCGTCACGATGCAGGCGGCGGCCGACGCGCTCGGCCATACGCTGAGCGACGCGCTGTTCCGCGAGCTGGTCGGCGTCCATCGCGACGTGAACACGCAGACGCTGCTCGCCCATTTCGGCCCCGATTTCCCGATGGAGGAATTCTATCGCGACGGTGACGCGCGCTTCGATGCGATGTGGCGCGCGGGCGTGCCCTTTCGCCCCGGCGCGCGGGAATTGCTGGAGACGCTGAAGGCGGCCGGCCTGCCGCTGGCGGTCGCGACCTCGACCGCGAGCCCCTTCGCCGAGGAGCGGCTGGCGCATTCGGGCATCCTCGATTTCTTCGCGACGGTGGTGACGCGCAGCGACGTGACGCGGCCCAAGCCGGATGCCGAGCCCTATCTGCTGGCGGCGGCGCGCCTCGGCCTCGATCCGCGCGATTGCGTGGCGGTGGAGGATTCGCCCAACGGCCTGCGCGCGGGCGCGGCGGCGGGGATGATGGCGCTGCTGGTGCCGGACCTGATCCCGCCGACCGCCGAGACCGAGGCGCTGGCGACGGCGGTGCTGCCGGATCTGGCGTCGGTGGGGGCCTTGATCGGGCGATCGCCGCACCGGATCTGACGGGATGCGCGGCCGGGCTTTTCACGGGCGCGAAGCTCCGCTAGGGGAGCGCGCACATTGGGGCGTCGCCAAGCGGTAAGGCACCGGTTTTTGGTACCGGCATTCGCAGGTTCGAATCCTGCCGCCCCAGCCAGTTTCAGAAAACTGTTATTTTTCATAACGTTATGGTGAATTTTCAAGCCTGCGTGGGACAGGTAAGTTAGGCAGGCTGGCCCTCTGGAGTCGCCTGTTCACTCTCCAACAGCTTCTTCAGGCGCCCATCGAGCACATTAGCCGCTTCGCAGAGTGTGTCAGCGGCAATCACCTGGGCATGGAGCTTGCTACCGCACGCGCTTTCGCGGCAAGCGCAGCCTCGGTTGGCGAGCAACTCATCCGAACCATGAACGTCGTGTTGCAGTTGGAACCATTATGGCAACTCGGACGGCCGGAGACGGCGGCGCAGAAAAGGGCGATGCTCAAGGTTGTAGATCGGATTAGCGCTCCGTCGCTTGCTTTCGAATGGTATCATCGTCTGCGATCTCGCTTGGTCGCCAACGGAATGGATTCGTGCGAGATGCTTTGTGTCTGCTGGCAATGACGCATGGGTACGGCGGCCACCTCCCGAAGATCGAAAGTGTGGAGCGCAACAAAGCTGGATGTTCTGACAAGGAGCCCAAGCCATGACCGAAGAGGCGGTCGACAGCGAGCCAACCCGCATCGTGTCGCTGAAACCTCCAGCGGGTAACTCCCAATTCCGCATAACGCGCGTCAGCCCGGCCTACTGGCGCGTGACGATCGATCATCCGCCGTTCAATATCTACGGGCCGGATTCGATGCCGCAGCTAAACAGCATCATTACGGCGATCGAACAGGACGAACCATTGAAGGTCGTCGTATTCAACAGCGCCGTTCCGGGCTTTTTCCTCACCCACTATGATTTCGTGCCGCCGCTCGAACAGACGACGAGTATGCCGCCCGGGCCGACCGGATTGCCGCCCTTGCCGGACATGCTGGTGCGGCTGAGCCGGGCGCCCGTTGTGTCGATTGTTTCCATCAGGGGTAGGGCTTCTGGAGTCGGTAGCGAACTTGCCCTGGCCAGCGATATGCGCTTCGCCAGTCGGGAGAACGCGATACTATCCCAGTTCGAGATCGGAGCTGGCTTCATGCCCGGCGGCGGCCCGATGGCACGACTGCCAAGACTGATAGGTCGGGGCCGTGCGCTCGAAATCCTCCTGAGCGGCAACGATATCACCGGCGACATCGCGGAGCGTTATGGCTATGTAAATCGCGCGCTGCCCGACACGGAACTGGATGGGTTCGTCGATGCGCTAGCCTGCCGGATCGCGACCTTCGACAAGCATACGATCGCGGATATCAAAGCGCTTGTGAATGACGCGAGCCTGCCCCCTAATGAAGCGCTCGCGGCTGAATGGAGCGGTTTTCTCGCGTCAGTTCAGCGCCCGGCGGCTCAGCGGAACATCGGGAAGCTTATGGAACTGGGGCTCCAGACGGACCCTGACGTCGAAATAAACCTTGCCCGATATACCGGGCAAGTGAGTGCGTCGGCGGACGAATAACGGACCTTCGACGGGGCGCCGCGCAATTGATGTCGCAGTTCTCCTTGATGGTACCACATCGGAAGACCTCCCCAGTGCAGGCGGATGGCCGTTGGCGCAGCCTCAGGGGTCAGGGCGGTGATCGAGGCGCTCTATTCGGTCAGGCGGCAAAATCCTCTTTGGGCTGGTGCGCGATCGGCTGCTCCAGACGGGAGCAGCCGTCCATTGACCTGAGCGGCAATTATCCCGCCTCGGCCATCCACTGTACCGCGTCCTCGCCAGCCGCGATCTTGAGCGGCGCGCTCGGATCGGTGGCCGCCAGCCAGACTGCTGCAGCCACATCGGCGGCATGGGTAACCGGACCGGTGTCGTCGCGGAAACGCGCGATCATGCCTTCGATCTGCGGTTTATAGTCGGGGTTATCGAGGCCGCGCAAATGCGGCAGGGCGTTGTTGCCGAAGTTCGTTTCCGGCGAGCGGCCGGGGAGCACGATATGCACACGCACGCCGAACGGCTCCATTTCGACCGCGAGGCTCTCGGTCAGCGCGTTTACCGCCGCCTTGCTCGCTCGATAGACGCTGACCAGGGGCAGCGGCTTGAGCGTCACCGTCGACGTGACGTTGATGACCACTCCACTGCGGCGCTCGCGAAAGCCGGGCAGGATTGCCTGCAGCATCGCCAGCGTGCCGAGCGTATTGGTCTCGAACAACTGCCGCGCCGTTTCCGGCTCAATCAACTCGATCGGCACGGCGGCGCCGAACCCCGCATTGTTGACCAGCACGTCGATCTCGCCGGCCTGCCCGAGTGCGCGCGCGATACTGCCCGGATCGGTGACATCCAACGGGAGGATGGCGAGATTGGCGGACAAGGGCAGGAGGTCGGCCTTGGGTTGGCGCATCGTGGCGATGACCTTCCACCCCTTCTCAAGAAACAGCTTCGCGGTCTCGAGGCCGAAGCCCGAGGAACAACCGGTGATGAGGACGGTGGGCATTGGAGCACTCCGAGCTGATTGGCGGTCACCGGTATATGGCGAAGGATGGGAAGACTGCCTATGATCGGAAGTCCGTGATACATTTGCGATAGTCCTGTTATGTCCATTGACCCGCTTGCCGAGATCGTCACCTTGCTTCAGCCCTCGGCCAGCTATTCGAAGCTCGTCGAATATGCTGGTCGATGGCGCCTCCGCCGCGACATCGAGGGAAAGCCGGTATTTTTCGCGGTGCTGGAGGGTGAATGTCGGGTCGTGTCGTCCGGCCGGCCGCCGGTCATCGTGCGCAAGGGTGATTTCGTGCTGTCGCCCGTGACGAGGGATCATGTCGTCGAGAGCATCGAGGCGCCGCCACGCGGGATTGCGATGACGCCAACGGAGATCGGCGAAGGGCGATTCCGGGTCGGGCGGCCTGGCGAGCCGATCAATCTCAGGATGCAGGTCGGGGTCTGCAGCTTCGCCTCACCCGATGCCGCCCTGCTCGTCTCGCTGCTGCCGGCGATGATCGTCGCGCGCGACGAGCCGCGGCTGGCGCTGCTGCTTCAGTTGGTAGGCGATGAGTCGCGACACGCCCGTCCGGCGCGGGAGTTGGTCCTGGAGCGGTTGCTCGAGGTGCTGCTCATCGAGGCATTGCGGTGCGGGGCCGACATCCTGTCGGTGCCAAGCGTCGCCCGGGGACTGTCGGACGATCGCCTGGTGTCCGCCTTGCGGGCCATGCATGCGCGGCCTGCACACGGCTGGACCGTGGCCGCTCTCGCAGCCGAGGCGGCGATGTCGCGTTCCGCTTTCTTCGCACGCTTCAGCCGCATCGTCGGATTACCACCGATCGAATATCTGCTGACATGGCGCATGGCGCTCGCCAAACGGTTGCTACGCACGCGGGAACTCGCGATCGAGCATGTTGCCGCACGGGTCGGCTACGCCTCCGCGAGCACGTTCAGTACTGCCTTCACCCGCCACGTTGGGATGCCGCCGATGCGGTATGCCCGCGCTTCGTTTGAAGTTTGACCAGGACGGTCAGCTTCGACCGCCAGATTTGTCAGTCAGGAAGGCGCCTCAGCGCGGAAATTCTAGGGCCTCCACCGCTTCCTATTGCCGACGGTCCGGTTTCAATCAGCAATGCGTCGCTTGAGCAGAAAATGTCGCAGATTGGAGGATTAGGGCCAAGCATAGATCCAAAAACTTCGCCGGACTGATCGATAACGGCAAGCCAGCGTTTCCTTTATCGACAGGTTGCCGCAGTGGCTGGTGTCAACAGCAGGCGTTGGTATTATCGCAGCGGGGATCTATTGAGGAAGCCATGGCATATCGTAATCTGGCGCTGTCGTTGCTCGTCGTGAATCCAGCAAACGATCGGCACGGGGAGTTGGAGAACGAGACGGCGGCGATCGCGCATCTCTTCGCTTCGCAGGAGGGCCACATGCGCAGCCTTGCGAAGGATATTGTGTCGCAGAAGGAAGTCTTCGAACCACCGCTGGTCTATCCGCAGGGCGGCAGGTACGTCGTCGCGGACGGCAATCGGCGGACGACCTGCCTCAAGCTCCTGGCCAATCCGAAGCGGGCACCGACCGTGGAACTCCAGGATTTCTTCGCGGATCTCAAGACGAGGTGGAAGGCACCCGACAGCATCCAGTGCCGGGTAGAGCACGACCGGGATCGAATCGACGAAATCCTATTCCGGCGCCACACCGGCGTGCAGGGCGGCGTCGGCCAGAGCACTTGGGACGACCGGATGAAGAGCAACTTCGTCACTCGGACGGGAAAGGGTGGCGGCGTGCATGTCGCCGATGAGATTGAGAAGCTGCTGAAAACCGCAGATCTCCTTCCGTCGAAGAAGATCCCGCGGGCAAACCTCAGCCGCCTCCTCTCTTCAGAGGCGTTGCGGAATCGTGTCGGTGTGTCTGTGCGGAGGGGGCGCTTCGAAATCGTCCGCGACGAGCGTCAGACGCTCAATGTCCTTCATCGCGTCGCGGACGATCTGGCCTCGAAGCGGATCGTGCTGGGCGACATCTGGGATATGGAGTCTAAGCAGAGCTACATCGACACCCTCGATCGCGAGGGCTTGTTGCCGCGCGTTGCCGAGACGCCGAAGGCGGGAAAGGGGGACGGAGCGCTGACTAAGCCGTCTGGAGGACGACCCGCCCCCGCCCGCAGGGAAGCGAAGTGGCCGCACCTCATTCCCAATGTCGAGCACGGGATCGTGTGGGGCGCGCATCTTCAGCGCCATAGGGAGATCTGGGAGGAACTCCAATTTAAGCTCGATCTGGATGAGCATTTGAACGCCGTGTCGGTGATGCTGCGGGTGTTGCTCGAACTGTCGATCGACAACTTCATCGAGCGCGCACCATGTTCTGCCGCACACGAAAACGACAAGCTCGCGATGAAGGCAGGGAAGATCGCGGATCATCTGCTGGCAGAGCATAAGATCAACAAAAAGTATCAGGGCGCGGTCAAGAAGCTCCAGCATGGCGATGGACTTCTGTCGATCGATACCCTCAATCGATACGTCCATTCTCCGACCTTCAGGGTATCGCCGGAACACCTTCGGATGTTGTGGAACACCCTGTCAGACTTCGTGGTCCTTTGCCTGAAGGTTTAGGATCGATGGGAATGAGCGTAGCAGTGAAGGGACGGCAACGTGCCTAAACCCAGTCGTTCGGCGACAAAGAGACCGGCCAAAATCTGCCATTCGATTCAAAATCATGAGGTGCTTATTAGGGGATGGCGGCGTGATAACTGGGGCTGCGGCTCTCGTTGCAATGAAAGCCCATAGAGAACGCAATTCAGGCTTTTTTAAATGAAAGCCTTTGGTTAGCGTGTCCGCCGATGGGGGGTGGAATTTATGCACGATTCTGACGAGCAAGAGCTCGATCAAACAAGTTTTGACGGAACTGGGGCAAGCGGCCCGATCATCGCTGCCGATATCGCCGGAAGCTTCACTTACGCGTCTTACCAAAACGCTATTCCCGTCATCCGCTCAATCAGGATCGAGAATGCAGGCGGCGGACATTACGAGACTTGCAGGATTGAGCTCACATCCTCGCCCACATTCCTACGTTCTAAATCCTGGACGATCGATCGGCTTACGCCCGGCGACAGCCTGCTGCTCGGCGATCGAAAGGTCGATTTGGACGCCGACTATCTCGCCGGGCTGAATGAGGCCGAGCGCGGCGAGATTACGCTGAAGCTATCGGTAGGCGACGCGGTACTAGACGAACAGCGCTTTCCCGTGCGCCTGCTGGCGCGCGACGAATGGGGTGGGGTCGCGGATATGGCGCAGCTACTGCCCGCTTTCGTGATGCCCAACGATCCCGCCGTTGCGCGCGTCCTGCGCAGCGCCGCTGATCGGCTGGCGGAGCATGGTCATCCAAGCGGGCTCGACGGCTATCAGTCGGGCGATCCACAGCGCGCGTTCATGCTGACCGCCGCGATCTATTCGGCAATCGCCGGCATGGGCATCCACTATGCGGAGCCGCCCGCCAGCTTCGAGGATCGCGGGCAGAAGGTGCGCCGCCCCGGGACGATCGCCGACGAACGACTCGGCACGTGCCTCGACACGACATTGATGTTCGCCGCGGCGCTGGAGAGTGCCGGGCTCTATCCCGTGATCCTGATGTTCCACGGTCATGCCGCAGTCGGCGTTTGGCTGACCAAACGGACCTTCGGCAACACAATAGAAACCGACCAGATGGAGGTCCGCAAGGCGCTCGCCTCGCGCGAATTGATCGTGTTCGAGACGACTGGCGTGACGCACCGTCCGGCGATGACAATGGACGCAGCGCAGCGAGCGCTCGATCACCGGATGAGCGAGGACGAGGCGCGCGCCTTCGTTGCCGCGGTCGACGTGCGGCGCGCGCGCAGTGGCGGCATCACCCCGCTTGCTTCGCACGAGGCCGCGCGGCACGACGCCGGTGACGACGAAGGTGCGCTGGCCGCCGATCTCGCGCTGCCCGTGGCGCCCTCGTTCAACGATCTGCCCGATCTTCAGGTCGAGGAGAAGCCGACCACTGCCGCCGGCCGCGTCGATCGCTGGCAGAAGAAGCTGCTCGACCTGACGCTGCGCAACCGGCTGCTCAACTTCCCCGCGTCCAAGAAGACGATCCCGTTCCTATGCACCGACGTCGCATTTCTCGAGGATCGGCTGGCGGACGGCGCGGCGATCCAGATCGTGTCCCTGCCGCAGCAGAACCCGCTCGGCGAGCGCGATGCGGGGCTCTATCGCGAGGTTCACGGCCGCGACCTGCAGCGCGGCTTCGCAGCCGAGGCGCTGGCCCGCGACGAGCTGCCGTCGCCGCTCGACGCGGCGCAGCTCGAGGCGCGACTGATCGACCTGCACCGCCAGGTCCGCAACGATTTCGCCGAGGGCGGCGCGAACACGCTGTTCCTCGCGGTCGGCTTCCTGCGCTGGAAGAAGAAACCCGAGGACGAGCGCAGCTATCGTGCGCCGCTGCTGCTGATCCCGGTGAAGCTTGAACGCCGCAGCGCCAGCGCGCCGTTTCGCCTGCGCTTCCACGAGGACGAGCCGCGGTTCAACGCGACACTGCTGCAATTTCTCGAACGCGATTTCGACCTCAAGCTCATCCAGTTCGGCGGCGAATTGCCGCGCGATGACAGCGGCATCGACGTGCCGCGCGTACTGGCGATGATGCGCCAGGCGGTGCGTGACGTACCGGGCATGGAGGTACTCGACGAGACCGCGCTCTCCACCTTCAGCTTCGCCAAGTTCCTGATGTGGAAGGATCTGGTCGAGCGCACCGAGGCGCTGCGCGAGAACCGCGTGGTGCGGCATCTGATCGACACGCCCGACCGGGCCTTTGCCGGCGGCGAAGGCCAGTCGGTGTTCCACGACGAAACCGAGCTCGACCGCGTCTATGCACCGGCCGACATCATCAGCCTGCTCCCTTCCGACTCCTCGCAGACCGCGGCGAGCCTCGCCGCCGCCGAGGGACATGACTTCGTGATCGTCGGTCCGCCGGGCACGGGCAAGAGTCAGACGATCGCCAACATGATCGCCAATTGCCTGGGCGTCGGAAAGACGGTGCTGTTCGTCGCGGAGAAGACCGCTGCGCTCGACGTCGTCTATCGCCGCCTGCGCGAGCATGGGCTGGGCGATCATTGCATCGAACTTCATTCGAGCAAGGCCGATCGGAAGCATTTCCTCGCGCAGCTCAAGGCGTCTTGGGAGCATGGCGCGCGGGTAGACCCGGCCGAGTGGGTTGCCGTCAACGATCGGCTCAAGCTACGCCGCGACACGCTCAACGCCTATGTCGAGGCGCTGCACCGGCCTTACCCCAACGGCTGGACGCCGTATCTGGCGCTCGGCATCGCGCTGCGCGCCGCCGGTGCGCCGGCGCCGGTGTTCGACTGGGCGCCTAGTCAGACGCACGACGTGCAGACGCTCGGCACGCTTGAGACGCTGGCCGGGGAAATCGGGCTGGTGTTCGCATCGGTCGAGCGGCGGCCGGCGCTCGATCTGGTGGATATCGAGGAGCTGAGCACGGCGCGACAGGAGGAGGTGCTCGCTGCCGCGCAGTCGCTGCGCAACGCCGCCGATCTGCTGGTGGGCGCACTCGATGCGTATCGTCGGGTATTGGGCCTCGTGGCGGAAGGTCGGCCGGTGCTGCCCGAAGTTGTCGCGCTCACGACGCTCGCCGAGGCGCTGGAGGGTGCGCGCGCATGCGATCTCTCGATCGCCTTTCACGCCGATTTCGCACGCACCGCCGACGATCTCGCGGCGCTGGGAGCGGCAATCACGGCCTATCGCGACGCCGAGCGGCAGCTCGCCGCCGGCTTCTCGGCCGCGCAGGTGCGCAGCCTCGATCACGACGAGCTCGATCGCCAGTGGCGTGAGGCAGGCGCGTCGTTCTGGCCGTTCTCGGCGCTCGGCCGGCGCAAGGTCACGCGGACGCTGCAGGGCTATGCCGAGAGCGGGACGACGCGGCCCGACGACGACCTGCCGCAACTGCGCCGCATGAAGGAGCAGCTCGCGACGATCGACCGCTCTCCGCTCGCCGAGCGACCACTGCCGATTGCCGGACTCGACACCGATCCCGCCGCGATCGCCGATATTCTCAAGCGCGCCGGGCGACTGCGCAGCGCGGTGCGGCTGGGCGGTCGCGATGCGGACGTCGTGCAAAGGGTGACGCAGTGCGTCGCCACCACGCTCGCCGCGCGCAACGAGGGCGATGCGATCTGGCAGGCGGGTTCGAAGCTACTCGCGGCGCGGCAGGGTTTCGAGGAGGCGCGCACGCGCTTCGCCGAGGCCGCCGGGCGCACCGTCGCGATCGACGAGACGCCCGATGCGCTTGCCACTTTGTCCACTGCACTCGCCGGGCTCGCCGAGGCGCGGCACCTGTTGCGCGACTGGACGACGTGGTGCCGGGTCCGCAATTGCGCGCTTGCCGCCGGGCTCGGCGCACTGGTTGAGCAGATCGAGCGCGGCGTCGTGCCGCCCGATCAGGCGCGCGCGGCATTCCGGCTCGGCTATGCGCGCTGGTGGCTGCCGCCGGTGCTCGACGGTGATCCGGTGCTGCGCGACTTCCGCCGTTTCCAGCACGAGAATGCGATCGCCGAATTCCGCGAGATCGACGATCTCGTCCGCACGCACGCCACCGGCCATGTGATCGGCGCGATCGCGCACGGCCTACCGACGGTGCAGAGCGTGCCGCGCAATTCCGAGCTCGGCCTGCTGCGCTATCAGATGGAGTTGCAGCGCCCCAGCCAGTCGATCCGCGACATGATCGGCAAGATGCCCGAAAGTTTCTCGAAGCTCGCGCCGTGCATGCTGATGTCGCCCCTGTCGATTGCGCAATATTTTCCACCCAACCAGGCTTTGTTCGACGTGGTGATCTTCGATGAAGCCTCGCAGATCACGACCTGGGACGCGGTCGGCGCAATCGCGCGCGGACGGCAGACGATCATTGTTGGGGATCCCAGGCAACTGCCGCCGACCAACTTCTTTGGCAGCAACGACGATGACGAGGACGTCGCCGATCACGAGAAGGACATGGAGAGCATCCTCGACGAGGCCAAGGCGTCGGGCATCCCGGTCCGCGACCTGCGCTGGCATTATCGCAGCCGCAGCGAGTCCCTGATCGCGTTCTCGAACCACCATTATTACCAGAACCGGCTCGTCACCTTCCCGTCGCCACAGGTCGAGGATCGCGCGGTGCGGCTGCGCAAGGTGCCGCACGGCGTCTACGATCGTGGCAAGAGCCGCACCAACCGGATCGAGGCGCAGGCCGTCGCCGACGAGGCGGTGGCGCGGATGCGTGGCTGGCTCGACTTGCCGGAGAAGAGCCGCCCGACGCTCGGCATCATCACCTTCAACGCGCAGCAGCAGTCGCTGATCCTCGACCTGCTCGACGCCGCGCGTCGCGACGATCCCGCGCTCGAATGGTTCTTCGCCGACGAGCGCGTCGAAGCTACGATCGTCAAGAATCTCGAGAACGTGCAGGGCGACGAGCGCGACGTCATCCTGTTCTCGATCACCTTCTGGAAAGATGCGGCGGGCAAGCTGGCGATGGATTTCGGCGCGCTCAACCGCGACGGCGGCGAGCGACGGCTGAATGTGGCGGTGACGCGCGCGCGGCAGGAGCTGATCGTGTTTTCGGGTTTCACCGCCGACCAGATCGACCCGACGCGCGCCAAGGGGCTGGCGATCTCGCACCTCAAGACCTTCCTCGGCTATGCAGAGCGCGGCGCTATCGCCCTGCCTGCGCAAAACTTGGGCTCGCTCGGCGGCTTCGACTCGCCGTTCGAGGAAGCGGTCGCGGCGCAGCTCGAACAGCGCGGCTGGGTCGTCGTGCCGCAGGTCGGCATTTCGGGCTTTCGTATCGATCTCGGCGTGCGACATCCCGATCTGGCGGGTGCGTATCTTGCGGGCGTGGAATGCGACGGCGCGTCGTATCACAGCGCCGCGACCGCGCGCGACCGCGACAAGGTGCGTGAGCAGGTGCTGACCGGGCTCGGCTGGAACATGCTGCGCGTCTGGTCGACCGACTGGTGGTACGATGCCGCCGGCTGCGCCGATCGGCTGCACGTCGCGCTGCAGACGCTGCTTGACGCGAGCCGCGCTGTGGCCGCGACGGAAGCCGAGACTGGCGTCACCGCGAACTGGGATATGGGGCATGAGGTCCAGGGGATCGAAAGCATCCGCGACGACGAAGCCATGGCGACGGTCGAACTAGAGACCCCCGCGCCTTCGCTGATCGAGGTCGAGCTGGTCTCCGCCGAGGTGCCGCTGGTCGTCACGCCGATCGCGGCCGCTGCTACGGCGATGGCGCCTGATGACGCTTATTGCATCACCGACCTGAGCGGCTTCGCGGTGCAGCCCGATCATTTCCACGAGTTCTCCTATCGCGACACGCTGCGCGCGATGGTCGCCGCCGTCATTGAGACCGAGAGCCCGCTGCGCACCGACATCCTGTGCCAGCGCATTGCCCGCGCGCACGGCTGGCTGCGCACCGGCGGCAAGATCCGCGAGCGCATCAATATGCATCTGAGCGACTTCGACCGCACGCATGAGTCGAGCGGCGAGTTCATCTGGAAGCCGGGCGCGGTGACCGAGGTCCGCGCCTATCGTCCGCCGCACGGCGAGGAGGCGCGGCGCGGCATCCCCGACATTCCGCTCGCCGAGCTGGCGGCGGTGGTGCGCGGCCATCCCGATCTGCTCGACGAGCCCGATCCGGCACGCGAGCTGGCGCGGATGCTGGGCGTTGAGCGACTCGCAGGCGGATCGCGCGCTCGGCTCGACGAGGCGATCGCGCGGGCACGCGGCGGCGAGATCGTAGCCGAGATGCCCGAGGCGGAGTGAACATGGCGCGCTTCCTTCACACAAGCGACCTGCATCTCGGTAAGCGCTTCGGCAACTTTTCCGGCGATCTGCCCGGCCGGTTGCGCGAGGCGCGGCATGCGGTGCTGGGCCGCCTCGCCGAGCATGCACGTGCGCACGGCGCGGACACGATCCTGCTCGCGGGCGATACGTTCGACACCGAGACTCCGGCCGCCGATGTGCGGCGCCAGGCGCTCACCGAAATGGCGCATCACGCGCCGATCCGCTGGATGATCCTGCCGGGCAATCACGATTCGCTGCAGGCGACCGAACTCTGGGCGCACCTTGCCGCCGATGCGCCGGGCAATGTCGTGCTGGCGACCGAGCAGGCGCCGATCGAGCTCGGCGCAGGCGCCGTCCTGCTGCCCGCGCCCTGCACGACGCGTCGCCCGGGTCGCGACCTCAGCGCATGGATGGATGACGCGGCCACCGCCGAGGGGGCTATCCGCATCGGCCTCGCACACGGCGCGATCCAGACCTTTTCCGAAGACGCCGCGGCCTCCGAAGTGATCGCGCCCGATCGCGCGCGCCGCGCGGGGCTCGACTATTTGGCGCTGGGCGACTGGCACGGCGCGCTCGAGGTCGATTCCCGCACGCATTACAGCGGCACGCCCGAACAGGATCGTTTCAAGCACGACCGCTCGGGCGTCGCCTTGCTGGTCGAAATCGCTGCGGTCGGCGCGCTCCCGCAGGTCACGCCGCTGCCGACCGCGAGCTTTGCGTGGCGAACGCTCGACCTGCACCTGCTCGCCGGTGACGATCCCGGCCCCGCGCTCGCCGCGCTGCTCCCCGAGCTGCACGCTCGCAGGCAGACGCTCGCCAAGGTGGTCGCGGGCGGCCGGGCCAGTCTCGCCGCGCGCACCGCGCTCGGGGCTGAGATCGCGCGCACTGCCCCCGATTTCGCCTGGCTCGATCTCGACGAGACCGCGCTCGCGACCGAATGCGAAACTGGCGATCTCGACCGGATCGATCGCGCCGGCGCACTCCGGCAGGCGGCCGACGCGCTGCTCGCCGAAAGCGGGGATGCGAGCCGTTCGGCCGACGCCCGCGCGATCGCCGCCGCCGCGCTCGCGCGTCTCTACGGTTATGCGCAGGCGGTGTCGCAATGAAGCTCGCGGCGCTCCGGCTTCACAATGTCAAACGCTTCGCCGGACGCGGCGTCGCGATCGAGGGCATCGGCGACGGCGTCAACGTGCTGTGCGCCGCCAACGAATTCGGCAAGTCGACCAGCTTCGAGGCGCTGCAAGGGCTGTTCCTCCAGTCGCACACGAGCACCGCCGGCGACGTGCGCAACCTGCGCCCCTATAGCGGCGGCAACCCGCTGATCGAGGCGGACATCGCGGTCGGCGACGCGCGCTACCGGATCGCTAAGCAATTCTATGGCGGCCGCTTCGCGAAAGTGACCGATCTTATCTCCGGCCGGTTGCTTGCACAGGCTGACGAGGCGGAGAATTTCATCGCCGGCCTGTTCAACGGTGGCGCGGGCGGGCCGGCTGGGCTGCTCTGGGTACGGCAGGGTATCACCGGCATCGAACGGCGCACCTCGAAGGAAGAAGAGAGCGAGCGGCAGGTGCGCAGCAGCCTGCTCGAATCGGTGCAGGGCGAGGTCGAGGCGATGACCGGTGGCCGCCGCATGGCCGAGATCATGGCTGCCGTTATGGAGGAGAACGCCGCGCTCGTCACCGCGACCGGGCGCCCTAAAGCCGGCGGCCGGTATGCCGCGGCAATCGAGGCACGGGATGCGTTGGCGACAACCGAGCAGCGGCTGGCGGGCGAAGTGATGGCGCTGCGCGAAGAGCTCGATCGGCGCGGGAGGGCGCAGCATCGGCTTGCCGAATTGCAGGACGGAGACGCCTCGGCGGCCCGGCGCGACGCCGTCGAAGCTGCCGAGGCGAGTTTCGAAACCGCGCGGGCGCAAGCGGATCGGCTGAAGGTGGCGGAAGCCGAGCTTGGGCTCGCGCGCGAGCGCCGCGACGCAGCCGAGCGCGAACGCCGCCAGTTCACCGAAGCGCTTGCCGATGCGCGCCAGGTCGCGGACGAAAGCGGCGAGGCGACACGTCGGCGCGATGACGCTGTCGAGCGTCGCCACGCCGCGATCGCCGTAATCGGCAAGGCTCAGACCGAGATCGATGTGGCCGAAGCGGAGGCGCAGGCCGCGCGCGAGCTGCTCGAACGCCTCGACGCCGCGACCAAAGCGCGTGAGGCGGCCAAGCGTCGTAGCGAACATGAGGAACGGCTCAAACACGCCGAAGCGGTACGCGCCATGATCGAGATGTGCGAGACTCAGCTCGCGCAGGTCCGGCTGCCGACGGGGGCAGTCGACGAACTTGCTGGGCTCGACGTCGATCTCGCGCGGATTCGGGCGGTGCTGGAAGCGGCGCGTCCTTCGGTCTCAATCGCCTATGAGGGCGGCGTGGCGGCGCGCGTGACGATGGGCGGCGTAGCGCTCGGCGAAGGCGAGGAGCGCGGCTATGACGGCCAGGCCGAACTCGTCGCGCCGGGCATCGGCACGATCACGCTGCGCTCGAACGCCGCAGGGCAGGATGATGGTCGGCTCGAGGCAGTTGAGGCGCGACGCCGCACGTTGCTCGCCGCGATGGGCGTCGCCGACCTTGCAAGCGCGCGGGCTCAGCAAGTGCGTGTGCAGGGGATCGAGGCGCAGGCGAACGAGGCGCGCGCGCAATTGGTCGTGCTCGCCCCCGACGGGCTCGACGTACTGCGCGAGGCGGTGGCGGCGCTCGCGGCGATCGATCTGGAGCCTATCGAGTTCAAGGCCGATCCTGATGAAACGCGTGCCGCCCGCGACGCTGCCGAGCAGCGCCGCCGCGACGCGGTCAAAACCTTGCGCGCGGCCGAGCCGGCGCGGGAACACGCTGATGCCGCTTTCGTCGCCGCTGAAACTGCGCTTGCGAAACTTCAGACGCGCGACCAGCAGATCGCCGCGATCCTTGGCCCGGCGGAAGATCGCGAGGCGCGCGAGCAGGAGCTGGCGGCGCTCTTCGCAGAACGCGACGCCGCGCTCGCCGACGCGCAGGGCGAGGTTGATGCGCAGCGTGCCGCCGCGCTGGATTTCGATGCGGTCGATGCGGCGCTGCGCCGCGCCCGTTCGGTCGAGCAGGCCGCCGAGACCGAGATCCAGCAATTGCGCGAAACGCTCGCCGGGCTAAGCGCGCGCATCACCGCGCGCTCGGACGAGGCGGTCGAAGAGGCGTGGCGCGAAACAGGCGAGGCGCTGGCCGCCGCAGAAACGCGGGTGGCGACGTTCGAGCGGGAGCTGGCGGTGCTGGCGCGGCTGACCCGTGCGCTCGATACCGCGCGCTCCGACGCGCGCGACCTCTACCTCACCCCAGTGATGAACGAGCTGCGCCCACTGCTCGGCCTGCTGTTCGACGATGTCGCGATCACCTTCGACGATCGCACTTTGCTCCCGCACACGATCCTGCGCGGCGGTCAGGAGGAGGAGGTCGATCGCCTTAGCGGCGGCATGCGCGAGCAGTTGTCGGTGCTCACGCGGTTGGCGTTCGCCCGCCTGCTCGCGCGCGACGGCCGCCCGGCGCCGGTGATCCTCGACGATGCGCTGGTCTATTCTGACGACGACCGTATCGAGCGAATGTTCGACGCGCTCCACCGACAGGCGCGCGATCAGCAGATCATAGTCTTCTCCTGCCGCCAACGCGCCTTCCAGAAGCTGGGCGGAAACGTCCTGCAGATGACCGAGTGGCAGCCGTGAGGCTCAGCAGGGCGATAGGCGTGACCCGCGGTTCCGGTATCGTATTACCGCTTGATCGCGCCTGAACGCTGCCCATCCGCTTGCGCCCCCTAGCGGTCGTTGCGAGATTGCCTGTTGGGGCACATAGTGTGAGCATGGACACCGACGAATACGAATGGTCCCCGCGTCCGCCAAACATGCGCGAGCGAGTTATCGCAGCCCTGCTTGTGGCCGCGCTGGTGATCGCAGGCGCAAGCAGCTACACGGGGTGGCGTCTATTCGGCGACTACGACAAAGCGGTGGCGGCGGGCATCACCATCTTGGGCGTGATTGTCTTCACGCGGCTGATGCCGACCGCTCGGAGGCGTTGAAAGCTACCAAAGCCGTACGACCGCTTCCCACCAGACGCGGTCGCGCAATCCTTCGGAAACCGGTTCGAGCGGCAGAAGGCCTGGTGGATTGGGGAACATGAGATACGGGTTGGGCTCGGCAAATCCCCGGCCTTGAAGAAGGTCGAAGAATAACGCGCCATGCCTCTGGCCTATGTCGTCGTCGGTTTCGCCCTCGGCCGGCGCGTAGCCCCAATAGCGCCAGTTATCGATCACCTGCTCGGGTGAGCCCCGGCTGATGCCGAGCTGCAACCGCCCACCCGAGATGAGGTCAGCGGCACTGGTGTCCTCGACCATATAAAGCGGGTTCTCGTAGCGCATGTCGATCACACCGGTGCCGATCTCGATGCGCTTCGTTTTGGCGCCGACCGCCGCCAACAACGGAAGGGGCGAGGCAAGCTGGCGGGCTAAATGGTGGACACGGAAATAGGCGCCGTCGGCACCAAGCTCCTCTGCCGCCACGGCCAGGTCGATCGATTGAAGGAGGACGTCCGAGGCGGTGCGCGTTCGGCGATCGACTGCCCGAACGGAAGAAAACGGATTTTCTTCATGCTGCGCTCTGGACGGCCATATCACTCTCGAGACGCACGAATGCCAGGCCGCACCCGTCAGGGAGCGCGGCCTGGAGCGTCATTAAACGGCCGCAACCTCCTGGTGATCCTTGAAGGCGGCGGGAACGTTGACGGTGTTGTGGGCCCATTCGAAGAGGCTGTATTCGCCGAATTGGGGCATGTTGACGGTGGCGAGGGTATCCTCGACCGATTTGCCCTCGGCGACGGCCTTTTCGACGGCGGCATCGAGCTCGCGCAGATAGGCGAGCGGGAAGTCGATGTCGGCCGGACGCATCGGCTTGCCATGGCCGGGGATGATCGTCGCGTCGGCCGGCAGGAAGGCCTGCACCGCCGCCAGCGTCGCGATCGTATCCTTGTGGCGGCCCTCTAGCAGCCAGGGCAGCGCCGGCGACGGCGCCTGGATCATGTTGCCCACCCACAGCACCTTGGCGTCCGGTGACCAGATCACGAGATCGCCCGGCGTCTGGGCGAAGCCGAAGTGCCGCACCTCGACCAGGCGGTTGCCCAGATCGACCGTGACCCGGTCGGGCACGACGATGTCGGCGCTGCGCGACTGCACCCGCTCGATGCCTTTTCCCTCGCCCATCAGCTCGAGCATGAACCTGCGATCATCCTCGAAATTCTCGTCCATGTAGCGCTTGGTCGCCGGATGCTGGATGATCGTGGTCGTGTCGGGGAACACGAAATTCCCATAGGCATGGTCGCCATGGTAGCTCGTGTTGACCAGGAAGCGGATCGGCTTCGACGTCTCCTTGCGCACCAGGCCGATCAACTGCGAGGCGAGCTCGCCGTTCACCATCGACTCGATCACCAGCACGCCGCGCTCGCCGATGATGAAACCCGCCGTCGTCGCGACATGGTCCTTCTCGTTCACATCGTCTGGAAGCACCGCGAATACGCCGGGCGCCATCTCCCGCGAAATCAAATTGACCGTCGCTGCATCCCAAGGCGAACCCATCTCTCGTCTCCTTCATTCTGAATGCCCGATATTGGGCGAAAATCTGCGTGAAGACCGGCCGGCCACGCAGCTCCGGCTAAGCATTGTTGCGGAGGTGATGGCCGGCCGGCTCGCCGGCGTGCGGCGGCATCCGGCCGGCGCATCACATCGCGAGCTCGGTTTCCTTGATGTTGGCGATCGGCCCCAGAATGGCAGGGTCGAATGCGTTCAGCTCACGCCGCATGAACAGCCGCTTGGGCAAGTCTGGATTGGCGAGCGCGCCGCGCCCCATCGTGATGAGGTCGGCCCCATTGTCGAGAGCCGCGACCGCCTGCTTGACGTCGTGAAGACCGCCATTGGCGAGGATGGTCGCCTTGGGCGCATAGCGCTTGGCGAGGCTCATCAGCGACGGACCCGACGAACCGAAAGCGGGCTTCCATGCCTCGAACTCGGTCACATGGATGAAGTCGGCGCCGGCATCGGCGAGGCTGCCGAAGATGATCTCGGCGTCCCGCTCGGCACCCGCCCATTTGTGGGTGAAATCGTTCACCTTGCCCTGCGAGATGCGGACGCCGAGAGGCACATCGTTGCCGATCTCCGTGCGGACCGCCTTGAAGACCTCGATCGCCAGACGGACACGGTTTTCCGTGCTGCCGCCCCAGTCATCGGTACGGGCATTGGCGTAGTCCGTCAGGAACTGGTCGAGGAGATAGCCATTGGCACCATGAATCTCGACCGCGTCAAAGCCGGATATGGTGACCGCGCGCCGGGCCGCCGCAGCGAAGCCCGCAATCGCGTCGGCAATTTCTTCGTCGGTCATCGCGACCGGTGTCGGATAGCCGTCCTTGCCGTAATAGAAGACGAGCTGCTGCCCCTTCGGCGTGACCGCCGACGGACCGGCCGCAGTCGCGCGGAAGCGGTTGCCCTGGCTGATCGCGCCGGCATGCATGAGCTGCGCGACGGCGAATGCGCCGTGGGATTTGATGCCCGCCACGACCGGCTTCCAGGCATTGGCCTGTGCATCCTCGGAGATGCCGGGCTGGAAGGCATAGGCTTGCGAGTAGGCCTGGTCGGGATAGATGCCTTCGCTCAGGACCAAACCGAAGCCGCCGCGCGAAAAGCGCTCATAATAGCGGCTCATCGTCTCCGTCGCGCGTCCGTCCTCCGTGGCGGTGACGCGGGTCATCGGCGCCACGGCCAGGCGGTTCTTGATCGCGTGTCCGATTATATCGGTAGACGCAAGAAGCCGGTTGCTGTCGTTCGTCATGATCCAATCTCCTTTTCCCGGAGACCGTCGCATCAACAGGACGGTGTGGGGTCTGTTGGAGATTTATGGGATCGAGCAGCGCGGCTGTAGTCAGTCTGGAAGCGAAGCACTTTAACGGATAATGATATAGTATGGACCTTGAGGATGTGATGCTGTTCCGCACGATCGCGGCGCTTGGCAGCCTTTCTGCAGCCGCGCGGCAGATCGGCACGACGCCGATGCTGGTGAGCCGGAGGCTGGCGTCGCTCGAGGCCCAGATCGGGGCGCGCCTCTTCCACCGCACCACGCGCTCCTTGTCCCTGACGACCGAGGGCGAAGCGTTCGCTCCCCATGCGGCCGCACTCATCGAAGCGCGCGATGCCGCACTGGAATCGGTCTCGTCGGGAAGTCTCGGCCTGTCCGGCAATCTCAGGATCACTGCGCCCAACGTCATCGGCCATGCCGTGCTCATTCCCTTGGTCGCCGAGCTTATCGCCGAGAACCCGTCGCTCCATATCGATCTGACGCTCAGTGACGGCCTCATCGACCTCGCCTCGACGGGACTGGACGTCGCGATCCGGGTCGCACCGATGAAGCCCTCGGACATGATCGCCACCCGACTTGCCGACAATCCCTATGTGGTGTGTGCCGCCCCCTCCTATCTCGCCCGCTTCGGCGAGCCGTCGACCACAGCGGACCTTGTCGGACATCCCTGCATCAAGTTGCATGCGATGGATGCCTGGCCGTTCCGACGAGGGGAGGATGTCGAGCGAGTTCGGATCGAAGGCCCGCTCTCGACCAACACGGTCGATGGCGTGCGCGCCGCCTGTCTGGCCGGCGTCGGCATCGCCATGATGACCTACTGGGACGTGCACGAGCAGATTGCGCGCGGCGACCTGAAGCGGATCAGGCTGGCCGACGCAGAACCTCACGAACTCGGCATTTGGGCGGTCTTCCCAACCCGCCGCCTTATGCCGACGCGCGTCAAGACCTTGATCGAGGCGTTGCGCCATCGCTTTCAGGAAGCGGCCGTAGCGCTGGAGTGAGGCGCTCTGCAACAAAATCGGCGTGGCGGCGGAAATTGCTGTAACGACTGACGCTGAAGTCCGAAAGCGGAGTCCGTGCGCGCCGCGATGGGTTTTCGCGGCCCAGGAGATTCACATGTCCGACGACCAGGAATACACCCCGCCTAAGGTCTGGGTCTGGAACAAGCCCAACGGCGGCCAATTCGCCAGCATCAATCGCCCCACGGCGGGGCCGACGCATGAGCAGGAGCTTCCGGTCGGGAAACACCCGCTGCAACTCTACTCTCTGGCGACGCCCAATGGCCAGAAGGTCACGATCATGCTCGAGGAGCTTCTGGCCCTCGGTATCGAAGAGGCCGAATATGATGCATGGCTCATTCGCATCGAAAAGGGCGATCAGTTCGGCAGCGGCTTCGTCGAGGTCAATCCCAACTCGAAGATCCCCGCATTGATGGACCGTTCGGGGGATGCTCCGGTTCGCGTGTTCGAGTCAGGTGCGATCCTGACCTATCTCGCCGAGAAATTCGGCGCCTTTCTCCCCGAGGATCCCGCCAAACGTGCCGAGACCTTCTCCTGGCTCTTCTGGCAGATGGGAAGCGCGCCTTACCTCGGCGGCGGGTTCGGGCACTTTTACGCGTATGCGCCGACCAAGATCGAATATGCGATCGACCGCTTCGCCATGGAAGCGAAGCGTCAGTTCGACGTGCTCGACCGGCGCCTGTCGGAAAGCCGCTATCTCGCCGGCGAGCATTACACGATCGCCGACATCGCGACCTGGTGCTGGTACGGCAATGTCGCGCTGGGAAGGCTTTATGGAAATGCCGCCGAATTCCTGGCCGTGCAGGACTATAGCCACGTCCAACGATGGGTCGCTGAAATCGCCGAACGTCCGGCGGTGAAGCGCGGTCGTATGGTCAATCGGGTCAGCGGCGAACTCTCGGAGCAACTTCACGAGCGGCACGATGCCAGCGACTTCGAGTTGCGCACCCAGGACAAGGTTCAGGTCGCTTGACCCGCCCCTTCCAGAAGCGGACGATCAGCCCAGGCCCGCGCAAAGACTGACAACGAAGCTGACGAGCGTGCCGGCTCCAATGACGACACTGAGGAGCGGGAGCATGATGGAAAGGGCGTCTTTCTCGGCGATCTGATTGCTCACGGTCATGATGAAATCCTTGCGCTAGCCCGACACCTGTCCGGTGGGGCGACACGGGCTTTCTGCTCCCCAATATCCGGTTCGATAAGCGCAGACCGGCTCGATATCATGCTCCATCGTATCACTCTCGGCCTGCGCGGGGTGACTACCGGCGCGACGAGATTGAGCGGATAGCGAGGTCCGAAGCCGACATCGTTCAAAGCATCGGACCGCGCAGACGTGGTGCGCGGCGGACGGCGTCAGGCTGTTAGCCAGATGGGCGAGGGCGGTTGCACGAATGAGCCGATCGAGCATGAATCTGAATCTGTCCGGCATCAACGGCAAGAGGTGGAGCCCGTAGATCAGGACTCAAGAGCATCAGGCTCTGAAGATACTGAAAGGAACTCGACATGCTTGTACGGGACATCCTGAAGGCCAAGACGACGCCCCGTCTGATAACCGTTTCCGCAACCGCCTCCCTCCAGAAAGCGAGCGAGCAGCTCGCGCGGCAAAATGTCGGCATGTTGTTGGTGACAGCCGACGATGGCCGCCTGCTCGGCATACTCTCGGAGCGCGACGTCGTTGGCTACGCCTCGCGGCACGGTCTTTATTCGCTCGCCCACGAAGTGCGTCAGGCAATGGCAGACGTGTCGATCGTCGCATCGCCGCTCAGCCCGGTCAGCGACATGATGAAGATCATGACCGTTCAACGTGCCCGCCATCTGCCGGTATTCGACGGCACCGAGCTGGTCGGCGTGATCAGCATCGGCGACATCCTGCATTCGCGACTGGCCGAGAAGGATCTCGAGGCAACCGTGCTGCGCGATCTCGCCCGGACCTCGCTCGCGCTCGCGGCCTGACCGACCGAGAATTCGTACCAGCGGCTTAGCGTTTGCGCCGGCTGCGATCCGCGTTTCCTTATCTCCAGTTGTGACCAGCCGCCGACTACCCCTCGGCTCTGGTTGCCGGGCACCGGCTCTCCTGTCCTCCCTCCCCGGGGAGCCGGTGCATACCTCCGCCGATCCCCGAAAGTGACCAAGGAACTATGATGACCACGGCCACCAAGGGCGCGCTTCTGTCCTCGCTCGCGATGGGCGCGTCCACCGCGAGCCACGCCCAGGCCGCGAAGATGGAGAAGTGCTACGGCGTGTCGCTCGCCGGCAAGAATGACTGCAAGGCCGGTGCCGGTACGAGCTGCGCGGGCACCTCGCACATCGACTTTCAGGGCAACGCCTGGAAGCTGGTCCCGGTCGGCACCTGCACGAAGATCCAGACCCCAAGGGTTCCGGCTCGCTGACGCCCAAGGTCTGAGGCGGCGGTCATGCACCCCACCGCAGGCCTCGGCTCGCTCTGGAACAGGCCGAGTTTCGACACGCGCAGAAGAAGAGCCCCTCCATCACGGAGCGAGACTCGCCTGGCATCCGGCACCGAACGGGATCGCGGCTCCTCAGAAATTCTCGCTCCAGGGACGCAGCGCGATCTCCCAGGACCAGGCGTTGCGGGGCTGTCGGAGCACGTCCACATAGCTTTGAGCGATCGCGTCCGGGTCGAGCAGGCTGTCGGGCCTGTCGGGATCCTCACGATAGGTGCCGCGAACGGCGCCATCGATCACGAAGTGGGCGACGTGAATGCCCTGGGGATGGAGCTCGCGGGCCGCACTTTCTGCAAGACCGCGGCGTCCGAACATGCCCATCGCGAAGGGCGCCGAGCGCGGATAGCCTTTGACGCTCGCCGACGCTCCGGTCAGCAGGATGGCGCCCGACTTGCGGGGAACCATGCGCCGGGCGGCCTGCTGAACGACGAGGAAAGCGGCGAAGGTCGAGGTCTTGATGACCCGTTCGACATCGGCCGCGTCGAGATCGGCGAGCGGTCCGGCGACGCGGGCGACGGCGTTGTAGAGCACGATGTCAACGGGCCCCAGTTCGGCCTCGGCTGCGTCGAACAGGGTCGCAACGCTCGCCGGATCGGTCGCGTCTGCGGCGAACCGGTAGGCGCCGATGTCGCTGGCGAGCGGCTCGAGCTTGTCCGTGTTGCGGGACGACAGACCGATTTTGATCCCCTCGGCGGCGAAGGCGCGTGCGACCGACGCGCTGATGCCGGGGCCGGCACCGATGATAAGGGCAGTCTTGTAGGGTATCGGACGCATCACGATCTCCTGTTCGCATCGCGTGGGTTGAGCTCGACGGACGACATGCCTTTTCCGCTGCCGATCGGAGTCCGTCGAGACGCTCGCGCCGACGATGACGACGAACCTCCTGTTCGGAGCGCCGGGCCAGAGGTTGCATGGATCGGCACCTCAAGGCCGGCAGTCGCTCAGACCGATCGAGTCGAGAACCCGATCGTTATTCGCTGGACAGTGAATATAGATATTTGTGCGAATATTCGCTCATGGCGGCTCATTCGCTGAACAGAAAATATGATGAAATTCGAGAATGACGAGAAGGAATTTCTGAACGGGCTTGAGCAGCCCCCACGGGGTGGACCGGCTTGATTGTTAGTGTATGATCGCCTCCTTCGCCATGGCCGGGCGGAGGTGGAGCGAAGCGGAACCGGAGGCCGGCCATGGCGGTGTCGCCGTCTCGGGGGCCGGCGGGCGGTAGCCGAGGCTGCTGTGAGGGCGCACGATATTGTAATGGCGCCGCCAGGCTTCGATCAGCACCCTGGCCTTGGCGAGGCTGTAGAAGACTCGCCGTTCGGCAGCTCGTCGCGAAGAGAGCCGTTGAAGCTCTCGTTATAGCCGTTCTCCCAGGGCGAGCCCGGCGTGATATAGAGCGTCTTCACGCCGATCTTGCCGAGCCATTTCCAGACCTCGCCGGCGATGAATTCGCTGCCGTTATCCGACCGGATATGAGCAGGGGGACCACGCCAGAAGAACAGCTCTGCCAAGGCCGCCCCTCATCCAGCTCTTACCCCACCTGCGTCGCAGGGGACGTGAATTGGGCCATAATCGGACAGGCAGGCTTTACGCGAAAGCCCCTGGAAAACGGACACTGGATCCTTCGTTGGATTAGGCAGACCAAACCCTCTTGCCATCTTCGCAGCGATGATCGTCACCGTCAGTCGAGCAACGCCATCCGGCGGGAAAGCGAAAGCGACATGCCCAGCGGGCTTTGATGCGCCGGCGTGACGACTGCCGCTCGGGCATGTGACGCGCGCGCGATCGCTGTCTCGACCATCATGCCCTCGTTATCCACGGCCACGGGCTCGGCTGATATGCCGAGATGGCCCAGCAGTTCGCGGGTGGGCGGGAAGCCCGGATCCTCAACCCAGACGCGATCGCCCGACGTCAGCAAAGTGTGGGAGATCAGTTCCAGTGAGGCACGATAACCAGAGGTGACGAAGATCTGCGAGGGACCGCAACGGATCCCGCGCGAGACCTGCAGATAGGTGGCGATCTCCGACCGCAGCGCCCAACTGCCATGCACTGGCGGGTGGACCATATCGATGGGCTGCATCGCGCGAACGCAACGCGCGCCGAGGCGAGCCCAGAGTTTCCGGGGAAAGGCATCGAGCGCGGGCAGTCCCATCTGGAAGGGAAGGATGGAATCGGGGCGGTAGCTGGTCGGGTCACCGATCGGTCTTGGTGGCGGCGTGGCAAGAGGAGCAGGCGGCTTTATGCCCGGCGCCACCACCGTTCCGGCCTGACCGCGCGGAAGGATATATCCCTCCGCCGCGAGCAACGAATAGGCTGTCTCGACGGTGCCGCGGGCCAGTCCGAGTTCAGTCGCGAGTGCGCGCGCCGATGGAATCCGGTCTCCGGGTTTGAGGGCCTCAGCGGCAATAGCTGCGCGGACCCGGTCGTAGATCTGCCGATAGAAGGGCTCGGCGGCCGTCGAATCGAGCGGCGGGAAATCGCGAAGATCGGGACGGGGCATGGGCCGATCATAGCCGGGGACAGGGACAATCGAAATCATGGCCCAATCATTGATGTCATTCATGGCCCTTGGGCATCGGCCATATCTCCGTCATCCAGAAGCCATGCAACACGCTCCTGAAAAACCGGAAGACGGACAAGTGAAGCAAATTCTGTACCTTACCTGCAGCCCTCGCGGGCGCGCTGGCGAGAGCTCCAAATTGTCGCGCATCATCGTCGATTGCCTGCTCGAGCGCGAGCCGATGACGCAAGTGGTGGAACGCGTGATCGGCGGCAATGCTCTTCAGCACGTCGATGGCGATTATGCCTTGTCCCAGGCGTTGGCGGAGGACGTCTCCCAAGAGGGATCGATGATCCGGTCCGAGGAACTGATCCGCGAGCTGGAGAGTGCGGACTATCTCGTCATCGGCACGCCAGTGCACAATTTCACCGTACCTTCGACCCTGAAGGCGTGGCTGGATCACGTCGTCCGCGTGCGCCGCACCTTCGATGTGAGTCGGGACGGCAAGATTCCGTTGCTGCACGATCGGCCCGTCTTCGTCGGGGTATCGTCGGGCGGCAGGATTTCCGGCACGCGCACCCGCCAGCCTGACTTCCTCACACCATACCTAAGGGCGGTTCTCGGCATCATCGGCCTGCAGGACATGCGCTTCTTTTCGATCGAAGGAACTGCGGCTCGCCCGGACGCGACGGCATTGGCGCAGCGCGAAACCGGACGCGCCATTCGCGAGCACTTCGCCTCGCTGGCCTGAGGAACCCGCCTCCCACGCGCTTACCGAATGAAGCCGGTGGGCGCCGAGATATCAATTGCTGTTCGATGCCAATGGAACGCTCGTCCAACGGCGCCGCAAGATCACCCCGACCTATCATGAAAAGCTGATCTGGGGACAAGGCGACGGGTCGGGGCTTCGCGCCGTCGACACCGCGGTCGGTCGGATTGGTCAGCTGGCCTGCTGGGAGCATTATCTCCCGCTGGCACGCTATGCGCTGATCGCGGACGGCGAGCAAATTCATTCCGCGATGTACCCCGGCTCCTTTGCCGGGCCACTCTTCGCCGATCAGATGGAAGTCAGTATCCGCCAGCACGCCCTCGAGTCCGCCTGCTTCGTCGTCAACGCGACCGCCTGGCTCGACCCGGATCAACAAGCCCGGATCATGAGTGATACCGGCTGCGCGATCGGGCCTATTTCCGGTGGCTGTTTCACGGCTATCGTTGACCCCGAGGGCCGGATTATCGGTGAGCCCATCACCTCAGGCGAAGGCGAAGTCATTGCGGATCTGGACTTCGCCCTGATCGATTTCCGCAAGCGGGTCATGGATTCGCGCGGCCATTACAGTCGACCGGAACTGCTAAGCTTGAGGATCGACCGGAGTCCCGCGCCTCACATGCACGAGCGAAACACCGAGCGTCCGGACAACCTAGGCGACGATCTAGGCGAGAAGGCGCAGCTTCGGCCCGCGATCGCCCGCTTTCCATAGAGGTAGTCCTTCGAGATCATCTGCGGTTGACGACGGCCGAGTGCCAATCCTCGCCGTTGGCATGAAGAGAGACCACCTTGTGATGGCCTCTCTCCTATGTGGCCTGATATTGGAAAGGTAAAAAGTGATGTCGTCAGGATCTGATGAATGAGAGCAGGTCGGGGTTAAGTACCTCCGCATGCGTGGTCAGCATGCCATGCGGGTAGCCCGGATAGCTCTTGAGCGACCCGTTCTTGAGCAGGTTGACCGCACGCGGGACGGAGCTTGTGAACGGAACGACCTGATCGGCCTCGCCATGCATCACCAGCACCGGCACGGTGATCTTCTGGAGGTCTTCGGTATAATCCTCGAGCCAGGAGTCGACAGTTAGATAGTGAGCGAGGGCACCGCCCGCCATGCCTTGGCGCCACCAGTTCGCGATGACCGCCTCCGAAGGCTTCGCCCCATCGAGGTTGTAGCCGTAGAAGGGGTTCTCGGGAACGAAACGGAAGAATTCCGCGCGGTTGGCCAGCATGCCCGCCTTGATCGTTTCGAACCACTCCGGTGGCTGACCGGTTGGATTTTCCTCGCTCCGGTACATGTTCGGTGTCAGCGAAGCGACCAGAACCGCCTTGGCGACGCGCTGCTGGTGGCGGGCGACATAGCGCGCCACCTCACCGCCGCCCGTCGAGTGCCCGATGTGGATGGCGTCGCGCAGATCGAGATGTTCCGTCAGGGCGGCGAGGTCGGCGACCCAGGTGTCCATGTCATTGCCGGTGGCGGGCTGGTCCGAACGGCCGTGGCCGCGCCGATCGTGGGCGATCACCCGATAGCCGTGCTGAAGGAAGAACATCATCTGGGCATCCCAGTCATCCGCCGTCAGCGGCCAGCCATGGCTGAAGACGATCGGCTGACCCGACCCCCAATCCTTGTAGAAGATGTTTACGCCGTCTTTGGTCGTGATCGTGGACATCAAATTTCTCCATCTGTGCTGCTGACATCAAGTCATCAAACGAAGACGCGTGCACTGACGTATAGGCTTTCGCAGCGGGTGGCTGTCGGCCTGCAGCGCCGGGAGCAGTTTACCAAGGCGCGAGCCGTCGTCCCAGACGCCGAGACAGAAGGCGACCTCGAGCCTGGTATCCAACAGGGGGTTCCCTCCTTCGCTTGATGACGCGCTGGGGCTAGGTTCCGCTTTCGATCGAGACAAAGACCTTGTACGCTTAACCTATGCCTGAGAGGTATAGGAGGGCCGCCAATGGAACTTCGGCATCTGCGATATTTTGTAGCTGTCGCTGAGGAAGGCAGCCTTCTTACGGCCGCTCAGCGGCGCTTGAACACGTCGCAGCCATCGCTCAGCCGTCAAATTCGCGACCTTGAGTCGGAAGTGGGCGTCAAGCTGCTCGAACGACAGGCGCGGGGCGTGATATTGACGGCGGCCGGACGGGTATTTCTCGATCACGCGCGGCTGGCGCTGCTGCAGGTCGAGGCGGCGACCGATGGAGCACGTCGGGCGGAACAGCCTGAGCGAGCGGTATTCTCCATAGGTTTCCTGGCCGGGCAGGAAGTGGTGTGGCTACCCCATGCTTTGCGGATCATCCGCGAGGAAGCACCCGAAGTCGAAGTTACTTTGTTCAGCCAATCCTCGCCGGAACTCGCCGCAGCGCTGATGCGCGGCAAGCTCGATATGGCGTTTCTGCGGCACGAGACTCAGACCGTAGGACTGACGTTCCAATTCCTGGTCAAGGAACCCTTGATAGCCGTGCTTCCCGCTGACCATCGTCTGACTGCGGAAAAGCGAATCCGACCGCAGGACTTGGCCCGCGAAGTTTATGTGAGCGCGGCAAGAACCTCGCCGGTCTTGAACGCCGTGGTTCAAGACTATGCTGCGAGCGTAGGAATCGCGCTCAAGGCGCAATATGAAGGCGAGAACTTGTCGTCCGCGATGTCGCTCGTGGTGTCGACTGGCGGCGTCACGTTGATACCGCTCTACGCGCAGAACATGCTAACGCCGAACGTCGTCGCACGAGCGCTCGACGGGATGGCGCCGTCAATCGACCTCAATCTGGGGTATAACGAGGCGAACTCCTCTCCTCTGTTACGTAGAATCCTGTCACGGGCGGGCGAACTGGTCGCGAGCGTCCAAGGCCAAAGCATCATCCGATATGCTGAGACCGGCTAGGAAATCTGACTAAATGAACGATCGGATTCGGGTTTCAAGTTAAGTCGTTCGAATGACCACTTTGCCGGCGCTCTGTTGACATGCAGCTTCGTGCGGGCTGAACGACAGCTTCTATCAGAACCGGGCGTTCACCGAAGCTGATATGAACGACCGGATCTGGCGCTAGCCGCCGACCGTACTTTCATGTGGCCAATGGGACTATGGAAGCCGGCCAGTGGGAAGCCGCAAGTTCGGGGTCGCCAGTTGAACGAGGCGTTTGAAGGGCAGGCGCCCCAGCCTTGCACGGGTGAGCGACTGATCGACAGATCGCCTCGCACATTGCGAAGCGGCTTGCTTGTCCACATCTTTCCACTATATTGAGACACATGAACAAGCCCATGACCCTTAACGTCCGCATCGGCGGCACGCTGGGCGATTTCGTCGCCACCAATGTCGGCGACCAGGGTGCCTACGAGAATGTCAGCGAATATGTCCGCGACCTGATCCGCCGTGACAAGGAGCGAACCGAAGCCGAGCAGTTCGACCGGCTCAAGGCCGAGCTGACCCGGGCCTTCGCCGCGCCCCAATCCAGCTATGCGCCGCTCGATGCGGACTCGGTGATCGCGCGTAACCGTCGGGGCTGACATGACCGGCTTCACGGTCTCGCCAAGTGCCGGGCAACGCCTCGACGAGATTTACGTCTATACCCGCGATACCTGGGGCGAAGCTCAGGCGGAAACCTATGTGCGGGAGCTTTTCGGGTGCTTCGACCGTATCGTGTGCCGCGATCAGGTCTGGCGCGCGGTGCCGGCCGAGTTTGGCGTGGACGGCCTCTACTGCCGGCACGCGCATCATTACATCTATTGGCGCCAGTTCGCCGATGGCACGGTCGGCATCGTGACGATCCTGCATGAGCGGATGCACCAGATGGATCGCTTCCGCGAAGACAGCGCGCCCTAATCAACCACCCGAGGCTTCCGACACCTGCTTGGGTCGTCGTGATCGGCAAGGAGTGGGCACCAATTGCCCGACGGCTCAGCGCCAATGCACGAAGCCGCTTCGCGGCATTGGCGCCTGGGGTGATGGCGTAGCTCTTCTGATGCATTGGGCGGGATAGGACCGCCGCCGGACGATGGAGTTCCCCTGACGAGAGGAACTTCCCATGGCG